>ERZ839767.1433-NODE-1433-length-35995-cov-26.396856_pt1 | contig 35995 bp, 29 predicted proteins | sample MGYA00519879_ERZ839767 | MGnify/ENA primary metagenome ERZ839767 (study PRJEB31850, sample SAMEA3708852) | human gut metagenome | biome: human gut; feature: human-associated habitat; material: faeces | place: China | collected 2014 ... | reverse complement strand
GCATTCTCTGAAGTTATCTTCACTGATGGCTCGCAGCTCAATCATCGGATTATCCGCGATCGTTTGCAGGCAGTCGAGCAGCGCCTGCTCGCTTGTGACTGTGCAGCTGGGGCAAATGTCCCCCGGTGCTTCTCCGCGGCGGTTCATCCAGATCGTCTGCCAGCCGCAGGCGGCGGCTCCGGCGATATCCTGCGTGCACGAATCGCCCACGAACAGGCACGGGCCGCCTCCGGCAGCCTTCTGCGCCATGCGAAAAATTTCCGGCGCGGGCTTCATCACGCCGACTGCATCGGAAATGAAGACCAGCTGCGCCGGCACCCAGCGCTCCATGCCAAGGCTTTTCAGCTTCCCGGTCTGCGAGCCAACGCTTCCGTTCGTGATCACGCCGACGGCGGCGAAGCGCTCCCTGCACAGGTCCAGCACGCAGCGCATGGTATCGCTCAGCGTGATGTGGCGCTGCTGCTCGGCGTAGAGTGCCTGAAAGCGCAGCGCCTCGTCCGGCGTAATAGAGATACCGGCGTCTGCCAGACCGGTCTGATGGCGGTAGATATGCATGGCCTCCATGCTGATTTTTCCGGTGTGTGCGTCTGTAAACACCTCGTAGCCGCGGTGAATGACCGCGTCAAACGCCTGCGGCAGCTTTTCCGCGTATCTTCCGCCGAAAAACTGCGAAAACGCTCTTTCATAGGGAATGCTGCGGTCGTAGAGCGTGTCGTCAAGGTCAAAAAAGATCGTAAGCCTGTCCATGCTGCGCCTGCCTTTCTGTTTTCTTCCAGTATACCGGCAGAGTGCGCCATCCGTCAAGCGCAGTTTTAGTTGACGCGGCGGGAAAGCTGCACTATACTGGTCAGAGAATCAAACCAGAACAGGAGAGCGAACGATATGGAGCTTTACGAACAGATCGAACTGCAGGAGTGCCCCATCTGCGGCGGTGCGGGACTGATGGAGGAGGAAAACGGCTGGTGCTTCTACGCGGCCTGTCTCGACTGCGGCGCGCACACGGCAGAGATCCGCTACGAGCGCGACGCGGAGCGGCTGGATGCGGCCCAGCGGGCGGCGCACCTGTGGAACATCGGCAAGGTCCTGACCGATACGCCGAATGACTGAGCCGCAGCGCGTCACGATCTATTCCGCCGCCTATGACCGCAGCCCCGGCGCGTCGCACCGGCTGCTGCGGCAGGCAGCGCAGCTGTATGCGCCCGGATTGGCAGAGCCGGCGCTTGCGTCCGGCGCACACGGGAAGCCGTATTTTCCGGACGCGCCGCAGCTGCAGTTCAGCATTTCCCACAGCGGGGCATACTGGCTGTGCGCGTTTTCCGCCGCGCCGGTCGGCCTCGACGTGCAGCAGCACCGCGATTGCCAAAAGCAGGCGCTTGCGCGCCGCTTTTTTTCTCCGGCAGAGCAGGCTTTTCTGGAACGGACTTCCCATGCGCCCTTTTTTGACCTCTGGTGCGCAAAGGAGAGCTATCTCAAATTCACCGGCGAGGGCCTTTCCGGCCTGGAGGCAGTCTGCACCGTCTCGCCTGAGGGCGGCTTCCCGTCTGTTCCGGGCGTAAACCTGCAGCTTCTGCCGCTGTTTGCAGGCTATTCCGCCTGCCTCTGCACCGCCTCCCCGGCGGAGATACGCGAGCAGTTCCTGTAGGGGCGGACGACTCTGTCCGCCCGCTGAACGCGGCTCTTTTTCTCAGAAATCCACGGCGAATCCGTATGCACATACTTGCTTGATTGTAGGGGCCGATGCCTACATCGGCCCGTTGGGAAGCTGCGAATTCGCCGAAGATTCCCGTAAATCGGTGCATTCTGCCGGGCCGATGAGGGCATCGGCCCCTACAAATGTACAGGCGAGTGCACACGCAGTCGCCGAAAATTTTCAATGATTTGGCGCCTCACTGCCGGGCGGACAGAGTCGTCCGCCCCTACTGGCTTGTGGGTTTTAAAGCTCAATTTCCCGGTAATGTGCTGGCGCGTACGCATTCCAACCGTCTCAGTCCTCCATCATCAGGCGGACGATCTGGCGGTCGGTGTCGGCCATGCCGGTGTGGGCCAGCGTGCCGACGGTTTCAATCGTGTGCTCGATGCCGGATTTGACGATGCCGTCCCCGGCGTAGAACTGGTTGCCGCAGCGGTACATATGATAGCCGAGCAGTCCCGCGTCCACGCTGGTCGCGATCTTGGCCGCACAGGAGGGCTTGGCCCCGTCGCAGATGATGCCGGACGTGATCGCCATGGCGTTGACGAGCGTGTGCTTGATATGCTCATATCCGCCGCCATAAAGATATGTAATGCCCGCTCCCGCGCCGCAGCCTGCCGAGACGGCTCCGCAGTAGGCGGACAGCGTCCCGATATGCGCCTTGATATGGATCGTGCTCAGATTGGACACAGCCAGCGCCCGGTAGAGCGTTTCGCGGCTCACGCCAAGCTCCTGTGCGTAGACGACGACCGGCACGGAGGCAGTGATGCCCTGATTGCCGGAACCGGAATTGATGATGACCGGCAGCTCGCAGCCGGACATCCGTGCGTCGCTGGCCGCAGCGGCCATATAGCGGGCACGGTTGTTTACCGTCTCGCCGTAGGCCTCACGCAGCGTTCTGCCGACGTTCGCGCCATAGGAGCCGCTGAGTCCTGCCTCCGCGATGGCCATGTTATATGAGATCTGACGTTCAAACAGCTCCTGCACATCCTCCGGACAGAGGGAATCAGCGAAATCGACGATACGCTCCACGGTCAGGATGCTCCGGTCCGTGCGCCGCTCGGACACTGTTTCGCTGCACGGGCGGTCGATGATGCGCGTTGTGCCGTACAGCAGCTGGACAAGATTGGTGTGGCTGCCGACAATGCGGGCCGTGGCCTGATCGCCGTCTGCGCAGACCGTAATGCGGATGTCGAAAATGAACGGTGAGTCAATGGGGCGAATCTCAAAGGCAGCTTCTTTAAGATAGGCGCGCATTTCCTCGATCTGCGCCTGCGTGACCTCGCTCAGAACCTCAAGCTCCCTGTCTTCCCGGCCCGCAATGATACCGGCGGCGGCGGCAGCCGCGATGCCGTGCATCGAGCCGGTATGCGGCACGATCACGCTCTTGACATTCTTGATAATGTTGCCGCTGACCTCAATGCGCACGCGCTCCGGCCGCTTGCCGAGCACGGCGCGGGCCTGCGCCGCGGCATAGGCGATGGCGATCGGCTCCGTGCAGCCCATCGCGGGCACAAGCTCCTCGCGCAGGATATCCAGAAAGCTCTGGTACAGAGCGTCAGTTCGGTTCATTGCGTATTTCCTCCGTTTTTTCGTGATAGCAGGCCGCAGAGCATGTGTGGCTGCCGCAGACGCGCGGGGGCGCGTCCTTGTGGTGACTGCAAACAAGATCGGGTTGATATTGAAGTGTCCCTGCCAAAAAGGCATGGACTGCCTCGTCCGCACTGCCCGCCGCGCCTGGATAGAGCCGGATCCCGGCCTCCTCCAGCGCGAGGCGCGCTCCCGCACCGATGCCGCCGCAGATGAGCGCGTCGACGGCATACGCCTTCAGAAATCCCGTCAGCGCGCCGTGGCCGTTTCCCATCGTGTCCACAATAGCCGTCGAGACGATCCGCCCGTCGGTCAGATCGTAAAGCTTGAACTGCGCGGTACGGCCGAAATGTCCGTAAATTTCGCCATGGTCAAACGGAACTGCAAGCCGCATAAAACTGCCTCCTGTTCTGCACATGCTGTGCAATATGACGATATTGTCTGAGATCCATTATAGCAGATTTGTTCTGTTTGTAAAGAACAGAAAACGGGCCGCCCCACCGGATGGTGGAGCGGCCCGCCGCATATCTGCTCAGCCGGAGCAGCGGCTGCATCCGCAGCTGGAATTGGAGTTCGAATTGGACGTACCGCCTACGCTGCCGCATGAGCCGCAGCCGCACCGGCGGCAGCACCCGCAGCCCGTCGACGCACCGGCGACCGTACCGCTCTGCTGCGTGCAGGTGCAGGTACAGGTGCAGGTGGGATTCGTGGTCGACGTGCCGCCGACCGAGCCGGTCGTCTGTCTGCAGCAGGGATTGCAGCACCGCTGCTGGACAAAGTCTGGGAATACGAGGCCGCCGAAGCAGCCGTTGCAGGAAGAAGTCATTTTATATCCCTCCATAAAAGATCCGGGAACGTCTGTTCCCGCGTCATTCTATGCCGCAAGTGCCCGAACCGTGCCGAAAAACAGCAAAACCCGGACGGTAGGAGCCGTCCGGGAATCGGATGCAAAAATCGAAAGAAAACTCAACGCTTGGAGAACTAGTTATCCTCATTATTTATAACACTTTATTACTCCGTTCATATGGCCCTTGGAAACGAGAACCGTTTAAATGAATCATGTGGTCCGGCTGTGTAGCGACCCATACTTCGGTTTCCCATGCTAAATCTTCTGGACAGCTTCGATATGCTGCTTGATTTTCAAAGGCCGTCACAAAGCAGCATTTTCTTGCCGCATCTCCGAGCATGATTTCCAATTCATATATTCTATATAATTATCATATGGCTTTGGCATTTTGAACTCCATTTTCCGTAGAGGAGAAACCTCCAATATATTCCTTGATTTGAAATGGTGGATTGATAACTTCCTCTGTCACACCGAAACGATTTGCTGCATTATTTTTCAATAAGAAACGTATGATTCCAACTTGTGGATTATTTGAATTCAGGGGGTCTATTTTGCTTCGTCCGCATCGAATATACTTGTCGCCTTTTTCGTTCGAATGTTCTCTATTTAGAATTATATCTTTTATGCGGAGCATTTGCAATATAATTATCCACTAATATTTATACGAAGCTCTACCGCAATGCCTTATTCGGCACAAGATTTTCTTCGTCATTAAATAATGACGAATGGTTTTGGCGAGGCCTGTTCTCACCAATAGGATGCACTGCTTCCACTTAAAGATCTCTATATTCCTGACTCCCATTAGATCAAGTTGGGTTGATATGTATTGGCGCACTTTGACACAAAAAACCCCGGAAACCTTGTAATTTCCGGGGTTTTGCACCATTCTATATGGTCCAAGCAACTGATTATCGCTTGGAGAACTGCGGCGCGCGGCGAGCTGCCTTCAAGCCGTACTTCTTTCTTTCCTTCATTCTCGGGTCACGGGTCAGGAAGCCGGCGGCTTTCAGCGTGGCACGGAACTCGGGGTTGACGCTCAGCAGAGCGCGGGCAACGCCATGACGGATGGCGCCGGCCTGACCGGAAACGCCGCCGCCCTCGACGGTGCAGATAATGTCGACCTTGCCGACCAGATCGGTCGCAGCCAGAGGCTGACGGACGACCATCTTTAAGGTATCGAGGCCGAAATAATCGTCGATATCGCGGCCGTTGATGGTGATGGAGCCGGTGCCGCCCTGATAGACGCGGACACGGGCGACGGAGGACTTACGACGGCCGGTGCCGTACTGATACTGTCTCTTGCTCTCGTACATAGTCTGTTACCTCCTGATTAGTCCAAAGTCCATGCTTCGGGCTTCTGTGCGGCGTTGTTGTGCTCGGCGCCCTTGTAGAGCTTCAGGCGGGTGAGCGCGGCGCGGCCGATGCTGTTCTTGGGCAGCATGCCCTTGACAGCCAGTTCCATGGCGAACTCGGGACGCTCGGCCATGAGGGTGCGGTACTTGACGTCCTTCAGGTTGCCGATCCAGCCGGTGTGATGATAGTAGTGCTTGTTGTCGAGCTTCTTGCCGGTGAGGACGGCCTTGTCAACATTCACAATGATGACGAAATCGCCGCAGTCCACGTTCGGGGTGAAGTCAACCTTGTGCTTGCCGCGCAGAAGCTTGGCAGCGGTCACAGCGGTGCGGCCCAGGGGCTTGCCAGCTGCGTCGAGAACGTACCAGTTTCTCTGGACGGTCTCTTTCTTAGCCATAGTGGTCATGTCTGTTCCTCCGTTTGAAAACGCATGGTTTTCTTTTATGATAAAAAGTTTTGACAAGTTTGGCGCGCGTGTATACAATAGCTCTGGAAAACGCGCTCATTCTTTATACCACAGGGCAAAACCGGTGTCAAGCACGATTTTTCTGATTTTCAATGCTTCATGGCAAGAGCTTCAAAATGCTCGTAAATGCTTCAAAATACTCGCAAATGCTCAAAATGCAAAAACAATAGAATTTGGAGGAATTCGTATGCAGAATCTGATGGGCCGCATCCGCCGCTGCGCGGAGGATTACAACATGATCTGCGCGGGCGATAAGATCGCCGTCGGCGTATCCGGCGGCAAGGATTCGCTGTCGCTTTTATATCTGCTGGCCGCCCTGCGCCGATATTATCCTGTTCACTATGACCTGCAGGCCGTCACCATCGACATGGGCCTGCCGGGCATGGATTTTTCCCCGGTGGCGGAGCTGTGCGCGAAGCTGGACGTGCCATATCAGATCAAAAAGACGGAGATCGGCCCGATCATTTTCGAGTACCGGCACGAGAAGAACCCCTGCTCCATGTGCGCAAAAATGCGCCGGGGCGCGCTGAACGACGTGCTGCTGGAACTGGGCTGCAACAAAATTGCGCTTGGGCACCACTTTGACGACGCGGTCGAAACATTCCTCATGAGCCTTCTGTACGAGGGCCGCATCAGCTGCTTTGAGCCCGTAACGTATCTCAGCCGCACCGGCATCACGCAGATCCGGCCCATGCTCTACGTAGGCGAACAGGCCATCACGCATTTTGCAGAAAAATACGAGCTGCCCGTCGTCCACAACGTCTGTCCCGCCGACAAGCACACCAAGCGGCAGGAGGTCAAGGAGCTGATCGTCTCCCTGCAGGCGCAGTACCCCGACCTCAAAAGCAAGATCTTCGGCGCCCTGCAGCGCCAGCCGCTGCCAAAGTGGGGCGTGGAGCCGCCGCAGCGTGAAAAACGATAATCGCCTGCCGTTTTCAGTGTAGGGTTGGACGACTCTGCCCGCCCGCAGAATACATCGTATTTTTCGGAAATCTTCGGCAAATCCGCAAACGCCTGCCCATTCCATTGTAGGGGCGGACGACTCTGTCCGCCACAGAAAGCAGCGCTTTTTCTGAAATCTGCGGCGAATCCGCAATATTTATCGGGCCGACAGAGTCGTCGGCCCCTACAGAGTGCTGTGCAGATTTGCACCTGCCCATCGGGCGGAGCAGAGCCCCGCCCCTACCAACGCTTTTGCAAAGCTGACAGTATCGTGTGCCGCCGGACGTTTGTCCGGCGGCTTTGTGCGTTCTTGACAAAAAGACAGATGTTTTTCTCCTGCGCGCAGATTTTTTGCCGAAAAAGCGGTTTTCCGTGAAAACATGGTTGACGCGGCGGGGGACTTTGTGCGAAAATAATGCAAGTATCTCCATTGAAAGGAGCTTTCCATGAATCCCATCGTTGTGAAATTCGGCGGCAGCTCGCTTGCGACCGCCGCACAGTTTGAAAAGGTTGCGGCGATCATCCGGGAAAATCCGTCCCGCCGCTATGTTGTCGCCTCCGCGCCGGGCAAGCGCTTTGACGGCGATACAAAGGTCACCGATCTTCTTTACCGCTGCTATGACGCGGCCTGCGCCGGGCAGGAATTTGCGCCCGTGCTGGACGAGATCCGGCAGCGCTTTGCCGATATCATCGGCGCGCTGCGCCTGAGTGCCAATCTGGAGCCGGACTTTGCCGCCATTGAGGCGCACCTGCGCCAGAGTCCCCAGCGCGATTACATGGCCAGCCGGGGCGAATATCTCAATTCCAAATTACTGGCCGCGTATCTTGGCTTCCGCTTTGTCGACGCGGCGCAGATGGTCCTGTTCCGGGCCGACGGCTCGTTCGACCCGGAGGCGACGAATACCGCCATCGGGCACGCGCTTGTAAGCGTGGAGCACGCCGTGATCCCCGGCTTCTACGGGGCCATGCCAGACGGTACGGTGCACACCTTCTCGCGCGGCGGATCGGACGTGACCGGCTCCGTCGTCGCCCGTGCCGTCGGTGCTGGCCTGTATGAAAACTGGACGGATGTTTCCGGCGTTCTGTCCGCCGACCCGCGCATCATCGAGCATCCGCACGTGATCGACTACATTACCTATCGTGAGCTGCGTGAGCTTTCGTACATGGGCGCGTCCGTCCTGCATGAGGATGCGGTCTTCCCCGTCCGCCGGGCGAACATCCCCATCAACATCCGCAACACCAACCGCCCGTCTGACCCCGGCACGTTCATCGTCCCCTCGCTCCCGTCCAACGCGCACAAGCGCGTCGTGACCGGCATCGCAGGCCACAAGGGCTTCAGCAGCGTGTACGTGGAAAAGTCCATGATGAACGGCGAGATCGGCTTCGTGGCGAAGCTGCTGGAGATTTTCGCCGAGCATGGCATTTCCTTTGAGCACTGCCCGTCCGGCATCGACACCGTCTCCATCCTCGTCTCGACCGAGGCGCTGGCTCCCGCGCGTGAGGAGATCCTGCAGCAGATCCAGGAGCGGCTGCAGCCTGACCACGTGAGCGTGGAGGACGGACTGGCCCTCATCGCCGTCGTCGGCCAGGGCATGATCTACGCCAAGGGCACTGCCGCGCGCATCTTCCGCGTGATTGCCGACGCGAACATCAATATCCGCATGATCGACCAGGGATCGAGTGAGCTGAACATCATCATCGCCGTCAAGGAGACGGACTACGAGCTTGCCATCCGCAGCCTGTACCACGCGGTCGAGCGTGTGCTGTAACCAGAAAAACCGGGCCACCACGGCCCGGTTTTTGTGAAACATATTAAAATTTGCAGAAACCCTGCAGCGGCGGGCGTTTACAGCTTCCTCTTATAATTCCCATAGACGACCGCGCCATCCTTGGCGACGATGAAGGCGTGGGGGTCGTGTTTGCAGACGATGGCGCGCAGGTGGCTGATCTCGTATTTCGTGACGAGAATATAGAAGATATGGACCGGCTCACCGGTGTACTCGCCGATGCCCTCATAGCGCGTAATGCCGCGGTGGAGGTCGACGAGAATTTCGTGCTCCATCTCCGGGCTCAGGATCTTGGTCACGACCGTGACCTCGACGTTGATGTTCTGCATATGCAGCTTGTCCATTGCCGTCGTGGAGATGAACGAGAACAGGATCGAATAGATCGCCGTGGACAGGTTGAACGCGGCGGCGCAGATCGCATAGAGCGCCATGTTCCAGAACAGGTTCACATGGCCGATGGACGTATGCGAGCCCTTTTTGATGAGCATCATGCCGATCACGTCCATGCCGCCCGTCGTGCCGCCCATCCAGAGCGTGATGCCGATGCCGCAGCCGCAGAGAATGCCGCCGATGAGACATTCGGCCAGCTGATCGCCGTGCAGAATGTCCGTGCGCGGGAGCAGGGACATAAAAACAGTCGTCGACGTGACGGACAGCAGCGTTTTGAACACCACGCGATGGTCGAGCCGTTTCCACGCAATGCATAAAATCGGAAGGTTGATTGCATAGTTGATGATACCTGCAATGTCGATCTTCAGCTCCAGCCCTGTCAGATGCAGGAACAGCGTGCGCAGCAGCTGCGCAAAGCCCATAATTCCGCCCGTATACAGCCCGGTCGGGACAACGAACAGGTTGATGCCCAGTGAATACAGCAGCCCCGCGCCGACAATGCCCGCGCAGTGCAGCAGCGCCTGCTTTGAAAATGCAGGTTTTTGCAGCGGCTCTTGCATTTTTATTTTTCCTCCCGCTTTGAATGCACGATCTCATGCAAATTGCATACAGAACATAGCACGGAAGCTCAAAAAAATCAACCCAAATTCACGCAACCAACGCGGAAAAATCCGGTCTTGACAGACAGAGGAGGATTCGACATGGAAGACGAAACGATCATTGATCTGTACTTCGCCCGCGAGGAGCGGGCCATTGCCGAGACAGGGAAGAAATACGGCGGCTACTGCCGCTCCATTGCCTTCAACATCCTGCACAGCCATGAGGACACGGAGGAATGCGTCAGCGACACGTGGCTGCATACGTGGAATGCTATTCCGCCCACGCGGCCCGGCTGTCTGCGGGCGTTTGTCGGACGCATCACGCGCAATCTGTCCTTTACGCGCTGGGAAGCGGCCCGCGCGCAGAAGCGCGGCGGCGGGCAGACGGAGCTGCTGCTTTCTGAGCTTTCCGACTGTCTGCCGGGCGGCGAACGGCCCGAGGCGCGGCTCGACGCGCAGGCCGTCACGCTGACGATCGAGGCGTATCTGCGCACGCAGACGCGCGAGAACCGGCAGCTGTTCGTCCGCCGGTATTACTACGGCGACTCCGTCCGGCGCTTGTCGGGCCTGTTCGGGCTGACGGAAAACACGGTCAAATCCCGGCTGTTCCGTCTGCGCGCGGGACTGCGCGACGCGCTTTTGAAGGAGGGGATCGCGGTATGACGACACAGGATCTGTTCCGCTGCATCGGGGATTTAAGCGACACCATGATCGAGGAAGCTGCCGATATCCGGCGGAAAAAGCGCTGGCTGCCCATCGCGGCGCTGGCCGCCTGCGCGGTGCTGGCCATCTCCATCCCGCTGGCCGTGCGGAACCTTGGCTACAAGAGCACCGCCGATGCCGAAACGCCCACCACAGAATCGCCGGTGAGCGATGAAAAGCCTGCGGAGGACAGCATTTCCGGTTCACCCGAGCCGTCGCGCGACGGAAGCCCCGAAGCGGACGGCGGCTGGGAGGACAGCGATTCCGTGGCCGCACGCATTCTGACGACGGAGCTCGGCGGGCTGCGGCTGGGGATGAAGCGTGAGGACGTGCAGGCCATGCTCGGCGAGCCGGACAGCGTCAGCAACACGGGAGAGATCCAGCGCGAGGACGGCGTGTGGGAAGTCTGCTGGTTCTATAATACCTCCGGCAGCGCGGACGTGCTGTATGATCTGCGTCTGCGTTTTACAAACACCGGCATGCGCGACGGCAGCGGCTCGGTACTGAGCGAGGTCTGGGCGCAAAGCCCCTGCGATTGGACGCTGGATACCGGTATCGGCATCGGCAGTCCGCAGGAGGCCGTCGATGCTGCGTATCCGGACGCCGTGTGGACGCATGAAACAATGATCGAGAACGATCAGGAGATTCCGTATGACTTGTACGAGCTCACGTCCGGCGACCTGTTCATGCTGATCCGCGTCGAAGCGGGTGAAGTCTCACACATCAGCTTCGGCGGTCTGAACGCCGAGCACTTCTTGGATGAGGACGAACCCGCTCCCGCCGACCCGTACACCTTCACCCCCTACGACACGCTCTCCGGCGGGACGGTCACGGCCTATTCCCGCACGGAAAGCGGTTGGGAAAAACAGGTTCTGACGGAGAAACGGGCGAAGCATCTTGTGACCGCGCTCAACATCATGGACCCGGAGCCGAGTGCTGTACAGGGTGAGCCCGTGATCTGGCTGGAATTTGAATCCGGCGGCGTCGCGGCCCTGTACGACGAAAGCGGCGCGGGCGCGATCTACCGTCTGGAAGACACGTCCGCGTTCGAAGCTGCGCTCTCGTCCGGCGAAGACCCGACCGGCGCGCTGACGCTGATCGAATATTGCATCTTCCCGGGCGTCTGGGACGATGTCCTGTCCGCGCTCGAAGCATAAAAACAGGCGCTCCGCAGCCAGCGGCTTTCCCGATAAGGAAGCCGCTGGCTGCGGATGGTTTCTGCCCGCTTTTGCGAAACAGCACGGAGCGCAACAGTCGGAATCCGTCTGCGTCTTGACAGGAAACGGGGTTTTTGCTACCATAGAAACCATAGAAATAGAATCAGATTTAAGCGGCAGCGTATTGCTTTGGCGGGCAGTTAGTTTTATCTAACCGTTTTGCCTATTGGTTAGAGCAGCTTAACAGCAGAACGTGCTGCTGTTTCCGGGAAAGGGATTGACGGTATGAGTATCTTTGCTTCTGTTCTGCGCACAGCCTACAGACTCTCCGGCGCGAAAAAGGCGTTTGGACTGCCGGAGGATGATCGCGCTGTACGGCGGCGGAGTTCGCCATCAAGCACGGCCTCACGGACATCATGCCTGCCCTTTGCAACGTGGATTTTGCATCCATGGAGCTGATCCACGCAAGGCTGGTGCGCACCACCACCTGCACGAACGGCTGCAAATGCGACTACACCATCTGCGGCGACAAGGACCCGTATCTGAAAAATCACCCCGAATACCGCGATGAGGCGGGCTACAGAAGGAACAAATAGCCCCCGGAGGCAGACATATGCAGACAGTTCTTGGGATTCTGATCCCGTTTCTCGGCACGACGGCCGGTGCGGCCTGTGTGTTCTTTATGAAAAAATCGCTCGGCGATCTGGTCCAGCGTTCGCTTGCGGGCTTTGCCGCAGGCGTGATGGTAGCCGCGTCGATCTGGAGCCTTCTCATCCCGGCCATCGAGCAGTCGGCAGCATTGGGAAAGCTCGCGTTCTTCCCGGCGTTTGCGGGCTTCTGGCTCGGCGTGCTGTTCCTGCTTGCGCTCGACCATCTGATCCCCCACCTGCACGTCGGCAGCGAACAGGCCGAAGGCCCCAAAAGCAGGCTTGCCCGCACGACCATGATGGTGCTGGCCGTCACGCTGCACAACATTCCGGAGGGCATGGCCGTCGGCGTGATGTACGCGGGCTTCCTTGCCGGCGGCACACAGATCACGGCGGCAAGCGCGCTGGCCCTGTCCATCGGCATCGCCATTCAGAACTTCCCGGAGGGCGCGATCATCTCCATGCCGCTTCGCGCGGAGGGGCAGAAAAAAGGCCGCGCGTTTCTCGGCGGCGTGCTTTCCGGCGTTGTGGAGCCGGCCGGCGCGGTGCTGACGATCCTTGCCGCGCAGTTCATCATTCCCGCACTGCCGTATCTTCTGAGCTTCGCCGCTGGCGCGATGCTCTATGTAGTCGTGGAAGAGCTGATCCCCGAACTATCGCAGGGAGCGCATTCCAATCTCGGTACGGTGTTCTTTGCCGTGGGCTTCAGCGTGATGATGGTGCTGGACGTGGCGCTGGGTTAAAATGAGGAGGGTACCGCAGCGGTCACTATGGCCGCAACCCCACCACGACCTCCGGCGATGTCACGCTACACGTACCCCGGTTCAAGGGCGTACCTTTCGAGACTGCCATCATTGAGCGGTATCGCCGCCGAGAAAGCAACGTGTCGTCAAAGCCGCGCATGAACATCGAACTCCGACGTGCCACCATGTGCGGGAACACGCCGAAGAGCTTTTCCTGCAGGTCGTGCTTGTGAATACCATCATGATAATAGAGTCCCGCCTGTGCGCCCCAGCAGATGTGAAACGTGGAATAGACGTACGTCTTCGTTTCGATCTTCGCCGGCAATCCGTTCGGTATTTTGATCGGTATCGGGGTTCCTCCTCATTTTTTCACAGTCAGACAAAGAAAGGCGGTCATGGGCAACGCACCCATGACCGCCTTTGGAAATTTGTTCGAGCAGCTCTCAGAACAAGCCAAAGACGGTCTTGCACATCATCATAACCATACCGATATTCATGCTGCGCACCGTCCTTTCGTCTGAATTCCTTGGGGATATTGTAACGTATTCTGCAGGACTTGTCGAGAAAAGCGCTTACAGGAGCCGATACGTCCAGCCCATATCATCGGCAACCGTCCCGGTTTGCATGCCGTAGAGCGTATCATAGAGCTTCTGCGCCACAGGACCGACCGTCCCATCCGCGACCTGAACATCCGTTCCCATCACATTGAGCCAGCCGATCGGCGAGATGACCGCTGCGGTGCCGCTGGCGAAGATCTCCTGCAGGCTGCCGTCCTTCGACGCGGCAACGACCTCGTCGATCGAGAGCTTCCGCTCCGAGACCTTCACGCCCCACTTTTTCAGCAGCTGGATGACAGAATCGCGCGTGATGCCGGGCAGGATCGTGCCGGAATCGAGCGGCGCGGTGATAACTTCGTCCGCGATGCGGAAGAAGGCGTTCGACGTGCCGATCTCCTCGACATACTTATGCTCCGCCGCGTCGAGCCACAGCACATCCTTGCAGTTATATTTCATCGCGTCCTGACTGGCGCGCATGCCGCCGCCGTAGTTGCCGCCGACCTTGGCATAGCCCGTGCCACCGTGCGCCGCACGGATGTATTTGTCCTGCACATAGATGCGCGTCGTGGCCAGGCCGCCGTCGTTTGCCGCGTAGTAGGAGCCCGTCGGGCTGAGGATGATCATAAATTTGTAGTGCTTGGCCGGCAGAACCGAGAACGAGACCTCATCGCCGAAGATGAACGGCCGGATATACATCGCAGTGCCCGGCGCGGAGGGAATCCAGTCGCGATCCGCCTCAATCACAGCCTTGACCGCCGCGAGGAACAGGTCTCCCGGCAGCTCCGGGATGCACATGCGCTCATTCGTGCGGGCCATACGCTTGATGTTCATGTCCGGCCGGAAAATCTGGACGCCGCCGTCCGGCGTGCGGTAGGCCTTCATGCCCTCAAACATCATCTGTGCGTAGTGCAGCACGCAGGACGCCGGCTCGATGAGGAACGGCTCGTGCGGCACAACGCGCCCGTCGTGCCAGCCCTGTCCTTCGTCATAGTCCATGACGAACATGTGGTCGGTGAAGTATTTCGCAAAGCCCAGCTTCGTCTCGTCGGCAGGACGGGGCTTGGGGTGCGTAGTCCTTATCACAGGGAAGTTGTATTCCATTTTTCATTCCTCCTGATGTTCATAGTACATATAAAAGCTGTTTGTAGGGGCGGAGCATCGATCAGACCCGATAGAGCTCCGCCCTCCGGTCGCGAAAGACATTGATCGAGCGTCGGATCCCCTCCAGCATATCCAGTTCGCATTCTGCGGTCAGGATCTGCTCCGTCTCCCCGGCAAGCGCCAGCGTCTCGCCCCACGGGTCGATGACTGCGGAAAATCCGCCGTAATGTGTCTCGCCCGCGTCGCCGCAGGAATTGCAGCAGATGACGAACGCCTGATTCTCAATCGCCCGCGCGACCGTCAGCGCCCGCAGATGTCCGATGCGCGCCGCTGGCCACTGGCTCACGACGAAGAGCATGTCCATCCCCTGCACGGCGAGTGTCCGCGTCAGCTCCGGGAAGCGGATGTCGTAACAGATTACAAGGCCGCAGTCGTGTCCGTCGAGCCGGAAGCGGCAGAGATGATCGCCGGGCGTGAAATACGCATGCTCGCCCATCGGCGTAAACAGGTGCGTCTTATCATACTCTGCGACGCAGTTCCCCGCGCGGTCAAAGACGCACGCCGTGTTATAGACCTTTCCGCCGCGCACATTCGCGACGCTGCCCGCCACAAGATTCACGCCAAGCTCCGCAGCCAGCCCGCCGAGTTCGCGTTTCACCCGCGCGCAGTCCCGCTCGGCCAGCTCGGAAAGACGCTCTTTCGGGAAAAACCCGGTGCTCCATGTTTCCGGCAGGACAACCACGTCCGGTCCGCTCGCCATCGCTTCGCGGATGAGCCGCTTCGCTTTCGCGAAGTTCTCCTCCGGCTGCGCGAAGCGCATGTCCATCTGGATGCAGGCGGTCTTCATCCGGCGAACTCCTTCCCAGCCTGAAGCGCCTGCATGTTGAGGTCGAAAAGGTCGGCCTTGCGCGCCGGGATGACCTTGTGCAGCGCGTCCGCGAGGCTCTCCTCCCGGACACACCCGGTCTTCGAGATCAGCGCGCCGAGCAGGATCATGTTGGCAAGCGTCGGCATTCCCATGTCCATTGCCATCTTCGTGGCCGGGACGTAATAAGCCTCCACATCCGTGCGCGTAACCTTGCGGGCGATGAGCGTGGAGTCGAGGAAAATTTTTCCGCCCGGCTGCACGGCGTTTTCATATTTATCGAGCGAAGGGTTGTTCATAACCATGAGCACGTTCGGCGTGTTTACGATCGGCGAGCCGACCGGGGCGTCCGACAGAATGACGTTGCAGTTTGCCGTGCCGCCGCGCATCTCCGGGCCATAGGACGGCAGCCAGCTGAGCTCCCGCCCTTCGATGAGGCCCGCGTAGGCCAGAACCTTTCCGGAGAACAGCAATCCCTGTCCGCCGAAGCCCGCAATCACGATTTGATGATCTGCCATCTCTCAGCCCTCCTTGTCTCGGTAGACACCCAGCGGATAGTACGGGATCATCTTCTCGTCGATCCACTCCAGCGCCTTCTGCGGCGTCAGGCCCCAGTTCGTCGGACAGGCCGACAGCACCTCGATCAGTGAGAAGCCCTTGCCCTCCACCTGATAACGGAACGCCTTTTCGATCGCTTTTTTTGCGTTTTTCACGTTTTTCACATTGTTCACGGTCACGCGCTCGAGATACGCCGGGGCCTCCAGCGTCGCGAGCATCTCGCAGATCCGGATCGGCCAGCCGCAGGTGTTGACGTCGCGTCCATAGGGCGACGTCTGTGTGATCTGGCCGGGCAGAGAGGTCGGGGCCATCTGGCCGCCCGTCATGCCATAAATCGCGTTGTTGACAAAGATGACCGTGATATTTTCGCCGCGCGCCGCGGCGGAGACGGTCTCGCAGAGGCCGATGGACGCGAGGTCGCCGTCGCCCTGATAGGTGAAGACGATGTTGTCCGGCAGCGACCGCTTCACACCCGTCGCGACTGCGGGCGCACGTCCATGCGACGCCTCGACCATGTCACAGGTAAAGTAGTCATAGGCCAGTACGGAACAGCCGACCGGCGCAATGCCGATCGTCCGGCCCTCGATGCCGAGCGTGTCGATCGCCTCGGCGACGAGCCGATGGATGATGCCATGCGTGCAGCCGGGGCAGTAGTGGAATACGGCATCGGTCAGCGCCTTCGGTTTTTCAAATACAACAGCCATCAGTCGTTCCCTCCTTCGTTTGCCTTACGGATCGCGTCCAGCACCTCATCCGGCGACGGGATCATGCCGCCCACGCGGAAGCAAAGGTCGACCGGCTTTTTGCACGCTACCGCCAGCTGCACATCCTCGCGCATCTGGCCCATGTTGAGCTCCACGCAAACGAACCGCTTCACCTGATCAGCGGCCTTGCGCAGCGGTGCCTTCGGGAACGGCCAGAGCGTGATCGGCCGGATCATGCCGGCCTTGATGCCCTGCTTGCGCGCTTCGACGATCGCGTTGCGCGACACGCGCGCGGTAATACCGCAGGACACGATGCAGACCTCGGCGTCCTCCATCATGAACGCTTCCCACATGCACTCATTCTTCTCGATCTCGGCGTATCGCTCGAAGCGCTCGATGTTCAGCCGCTCGAGCTCCGCCGGGCTGAGGTAGAGGGAGTTGACAACGTGATGCTTCCGCTGGCACTTCGTTCCAGTGACGGCCCAATCCTTTTCAGTTGTGTCCGGGTCACGCGCCTCCGGCAGCTGCACGGGCTCCATCATCTGGCCCATCGTGCCGTCAGCCAGCAGCATTGCCGGCATCCGGTATTTTTCCGCAAGGTCAAACGCCTTTCCGGTCAGGTCGGCCATCTCCTGAACCGACGCCGGAGCCAGCACCAGCACATGGAAGTCGCCGTGGCCGGGTCCGCGCGTCGCGAGGAAGTAGTCGGACTGCGATGGCTGAATGCCGCCGAGGCCGGGCCCGCCGCGCTGCACATTGACAATGACTGCGGGCAGATCTGCGCCCGCCAGGTACGAAATGCCCTCGCACTTGAGCGCGATACCGGGGCTGGAGGACGAGGTCATCGCCCGCTTGCCCGTCGCGGCCACGCCGTAAACCATGTTGATGGCCGCGATCTCGCTCTCGGCCTGCAAAAATGTCCCGCCGATCTTCGGCATTTTCTTCGCCATATAGGCCGCGACCTCGGTCTGCGGCGTGATGGGATAGCCCAGATAGTGGCGGCACCCGGCGAGGATCGCGGCCTCCGCGATGGCCTCGTTGCCCTTCATCAATACTTTTTCCTGCATCTTCCCGCCCTCCTTACTTTTCTACCGTAATGACACAGTCGGGACACATCGTCGCGCAGAACGCACAGCCGACGCACTTGTCCGGCTCCGTCAGCTCCACGGGCGCATGTCCCTTTTGATTCAGCCGCGTCTTCGACAGCGCCAGCAGCCCCTTCGGACAGGCGTTCACACACAGGCCGCAGCCCTTGCAGAGTTCTTCCTGAAATATCAGTTTTGCCATCTTGTTCCTCCATTTATCGTAATTGGTAATATAGCTTCTGGATCTCCATCGGGAACAGGTTTGGAATGCTCCCGCGCAGCGCGTCGCAGAGCCGTGCAGCGCAGCAGGTCATCTTGAGCGGCAGCCCTGCCCGCGCGGCGACCGCTTCCGCATAGGGCATGCTTGACAGCACATCCGCCGCCGCCGTCGCCTGCCCGAGATTCGTATTGTTGACGACTGCCGTGAACGGCAGCCCACAGGCGGCCTCGATTTCCCGCAGTACAAGGATCGTATCCGCTACCGTCCTTGTCAGCGGCCGGGCCCGGTTGATGACGAACAGCATCTCATAATCCCCCTCCGCCCGGATCTCCGGAACATAGCGCCCCAGTGCCAGCGCTCCGCGGTCGTCTCCGCCGATGTCCAGCACGCCGCATTCTCCCCGCTCCGCAATCAGCGCGTAGGTCTCCTTCGGCATGGCCGGAACATCGAGATTCGAATTTGCAAACGGTGAGACGATCAGTCCGATCCCCTCTTTTTTCAGATCTTCTTCTGAATCCTTCGTCCGGAAATAGGGATTTACAATGTCAAGATCGGCCACAGTCACGGCTTCGCCTTTTCGCCGGAGCCACCGCGCATAATTCAGCGCGATATTCGTCTTTCCACTGCCGTAATGTCCGGCAAAAAGCGTTAGGCGTTTGTGTGTCATGGCCGACTCCTCCTTCAGAGCTTGCTTCTGATGATTTTTCCGCTGGTGGTCTTTGGAAGCGCTTCGCGGAATTCCACAATACGGGGATATTTGTACGGCGCAGTATGCGTCTTGACATAGGTCTGAATTTCTTTTTTCAGCGCGTCCGTGCCCTCGGTGCCCTTGACCAGTACGATGCTGGCCTTGACGACCTGCCCGCGGATCTCATCCGGGGCGGCAGACACACCGCATTCGAGCACATACGGCAGCTCCATGATGACATTTTCGATTTCAAACGGTCCAATGCGGTAGCCAGACGATTTAATGACGTCATCCGCACGGCCGACATACCAGTAGAAGCCGTCCTCGTCACGCCAGGCGAGGTCGCCCGTGTGGTAGAAGCCATCGTGCCACGTTTTTGCCGTGACCTCCGGGCTGTTGTAGTATTCGTAGGCAAGTCCGCAGGGAATGCCGTTTTGAATGTTGATGCAGATCTCCCCCGTGTCGCCGGCCTCCGCTTCATGCCCGCTGCTGTCCAGCAGATGCACATCGTAGAGTGGGACAGGCTTACCCATAGAGCCGATCTTATGGCTGTCGCCAGCCAGATTGCCGATGATGAGCGTCGATTCAGACTGCCCAAAGCCCTCCATGATGCGCATGCCAGTCGCCTTTTCAAATTGGCGGAAGACCTCAGGATTGAGCGCTTCACCAGCGATAGACGCATGCTGAATAGAAGAAAGATCAAATCGGGACAGGTCCTGCTTGATCAGCATGCGGTACATCGTGGGCGGCGCACAGAATGTCGTGATCTGATACTTCGCAAACATCGGCAGAATTTTTTCTGCATCAAAGCGGTCGAAATCATAAACAAACACAGCCGCCTCACACAGCCACTGACCGTAGAGCTTTCCCCAGAGGCTCTTGGCCCAGCCGGTGTCGGAGATGGTCAGGTGCAGCCCGTCCGGGTTGACCTGATGCCAGTATTTTGCAGTGATAAAATGTCCAAGCGGATATTTATAGTTGTGTGCTGCAATTTTCGGGTATCCGGACGTACCGGAGGTAAAGAACATGAGCATTGGCTCGTCGCCGCAGGGCGCGTCGTCCCTGCGCGTATAGCGGCGGGAAAACAGGCCGTATTCCGCATTGAAATCGTGCCAGCCGTCCCGACTGCCGCCAACCATGATCTTTGTCAACTTCATCCCGGTGTCGGCCTCTGCAATGTCGACATGGTACGCAGTATCGCCGTCTGCCGTGCAGAGAACTGCACTGACGCCCGCTGCCTGGAAGCGGTAAGAGAAATCATGCTCCACAAGCTGATTGGTAGCCGGAATCGCAATGGCGCCGATCTTATGCAGACCCAGAATGGCAAACCAGAACTGGTAATGCCGCTTGAGCACGAGCATCACGCGGTCGCCGCGTCGGATGCCGAGCGAGGTAAAGTAATTGGCGGCCTGGCTGGAAGCATCTTTCATGTCCTTGAATGTGAACCGCCGCTCCGTTCCATCCGGAGCCACATGCAGCATGGCGAGCTTTTCAGGCTTTTCACGGCCCAGCGCATCCACAATGTCAAATGCGAAATTGAAGGATTGCTCATTTTTGAAGGCGATGGACTGCAGTTTCCCGTTTGCATCCTCGGGCGCATCGACGAAGCGGGTGTAAATGCGCGCCTCCGGATCCGGACTCTGCGCCGTCTCGATCATGGCAGCGCGGTCGCCGCCGGCCTCCGGGAGGCTCGGCTCCTGTGGGCGGAGCACGATCGCATAGAACAGGCAATCCTGACCGTCCGCAGCAACCATGCCGTGCGGAATGGAGCTGTCATAGTAGATGCAGTCGCCTTCATGCAGAAGCTCGGTATGTCCGCCGACCTGAACTTTCATACTGCCGCGAATGACAAGATCACATTCCTGCCCGACGTGGCTGGTCAGCTCAATGTCCGAATAGAATGCTTCATCAGAGTATTTGTTTTCAACGAACAGCGGGTCTGCAATGCGGTTCTGAAAGCCGGAGGCCATGTTGTAATAGATCATCTCATGGGCCTGCTCGATCTTCTGTCCATTACCCGCGCGTGTCAGCGTATAGGATCGAAGCTTTGGGCTGCTGCCCTCGATGAGATCTGTAACGTCAACGCCAAAAACCAGCGCGCAGCGGTAGAGAAAAGCGAAGTTGAGGTCGCTCTGCCCGGCCTCACAGCGAAGATATTCTTCTTCGCTCGTGCCTGTTTTCAGCGCCATCGTCTGCGCCGAAAAGCCGGAGATCTCGCGCAGCTCTCGGATGCGTCCCGCCATTTCCTGAATTTTGAAGTCCAGCCCTGTGAGTGTTTTTTTCATGGTGTTACCTCCGTGGATGCAAAAAGCCCGTCTCAAAGAAATGATTCTTTGAGACGGGCTGCATACAGCATACCCGCGGTACCACTCAAATTGCACCTGCCTCACGGCAGATACCACTCATCGACTTCCAGCAAAGTCTAAGCACTGACGCAGCTGACGCGGGAGAGGTCTACTTGCCATTACGGGCGTTCTTCTCTCCGGCTCGGGAGCTACAAATTCTGCGCGTCTGTTACCGGTTCACACCATCCACCGGCTCTCTGAAACAGGACTTGCGCGGAACCCTCTCCGTCGTAGCCTTTATTGTTGTCAAGAATCATAACGAAAAAGTATGCAATTGTCAAGAAAAATTTTCGGTGGTTTTCTGTTGTCATCATCCCTGTCTGCCGGAGCTGCATATGGGGGCAAACCAGCGTAACCAAGAGAACACATATTGAGCGTATGCCGGTCCGGTTCAATCGCCGCATCGTCGAAAGATCCCGGTCATCAGAGCTTGCTTCGGATGATCTTGCCGCTGATGGTCTTCGGGAGCTCTTCTTTGAACTCCACAATTCTCGGATACTTATACGGCGCGGTATGCTGCTTGACGTAGTTCTGGATTTCCTTCTTCAGCTCCTCCGTGCCCTCGGTGCCCTTGACGAGCACGATGCTGGCCTTGACGACCTGCCCGCGCACCTCGTCCGGCGCAGCGGACACGCCGCACTCGAACACATACGGCAGCTCCATGATGACGTTTTCGATCTCGAACGGCCCGATGCGGTAGCCGGAGGACTTGATGACGTCGTCCGCGCGGCCTACGTACCAGTAGAAGCCGTCCTCATCGCGCCACGCGAGGTCGCCGGTGTGGTAGAGTCCGTCGTGCCAGACGGCCTCAGTGCGCTCCTTGTCCTGATAATAGCCGAGGAACAGCCCGCAGAAGTGCTCTCGTCCCGCGGTATGGATGACGATCTCGCCCGTGTCGCCGTCGGCAGTCGGGGTGCCGTCCTGATTGACAAGGTCGATGCCGTAGCCGGGGATGGGCTTGCCCATCGAGCCGGGCTTGAGCGGCTGGCCGACGAGGTTCGCAATGCCGAGCGTCATCTCCGTCTGGCCGAAGCCCTCGGCGATCTGCAGCCCCGTCGCCTTTTCAAACTGATAATAGACCTCCGGGTTCAGCGCCTCGCCCGCGGTCGTTGCGTGCTGGATGGAACTGAGGTCGAAGCGGGACAGATCCTGCTTGATCAGCATCCGGTACATCGTGGGCGGCGCACAGAACGTCGTGATGTTGTATTTGGCGAACATCGGCAGGATCTTCTCAGCGTCGAACCGATCAAAGTCGTAGACGAACACTGCACCCTCGCACAGCCACTGGCCATACAGCTTGCCCCAGAGCGCCTTGCCCCAGCCGGTCTCGGAGATCGTGAAGTGCAGTCCGCCGGGCTGCACCCAGTGCCAGTACCGGGCCGTAACGTAATGGCCCAGCGCATATTTGTAGCTGTGAACGGCGATCTTCGGATAACCGGTCGTGCCGGACGTGAAGAACATGAGCATCGGATCGTCGCCGCAGGGCGCGTCGTCCTTGCGCGTGTAGCGCCGGGAGAACAGGCCGTATTCCGCGTCAAAGTCGTGCCAGCCCTCGCGCTTGCCGCCGACGAGAACCTTCGTCAGATGCGCACCCGCGTCGGCCTCCGCGATGTCGACCTGATGTGCCGTGTCGCCGTCCGCCGTACAGACGATCGCACTCACGCCCGCCGCCTTGAAGCGATAGGCGAAATCATGCTCCATCAGCTGGTTCGTCGCCGGGATGGCGATCGCGCCCAGCTTATGCAGACCGAGGATCGCAAACCAGAACTGATAGTGCCGCTTGAGCACCAGCATCACGCGGTCGCCGCGCTTCACGCCGAGTGACGTGAAATAGTTCGCCGCCTGACTCGAAGCGTCCTTCATGTCCTTGAACGTGAACCGCCGCTCAGTCCTGTCGTTTGCGATATGCACCATCGCGAGCTTGTCCGGCTCACGCCGTGCGAGGCCGTCCACAATATCGAATGCAAAGTTGAACTTGTCCTCGTTGTGGAACTCCAGCCGCTCCAGCGAGCCGTCTTCCTTTTCCACCCCGTGGACAAACTGGTCGCAGAGCAGCTGCTGCTCCGGCGTCTCCTCCAACGCCCGTGTCCGCACGGACAGGTCCTGCTCCTTTTCGCTGCTCGCCATGATCATTGCAAGGAATACACAGTCCTGCCCATCCACGGCGATCATGCCGTGCGGCGTGGAGCTCTTGTAGAAGATGCTGTCGCCCTCGTGGAGGACTTCCTCGTGCTCGCCGACACGCACACGGAGCGTCCCCTTCACGACGAGGTCAAATTCCTGTCCGGCATGCGTCGTGGTGTGGATCGGCTGGCTCTGCAGCTCCTTGGAATACTGATAGGTGACCCAATACGGCGTCGCCAGCTTCTGCCGGAACATTGCCGCCATATTCTGAATGGTGATGCCGTCCTCGCTGGCCGTCACCGGACCCATGCCCCGGCGCGTCACCGTGTAGCTCGAGAGCTTGGCGCTCTGGCCTTCGAGCAGATCAGTCAGCTCCACGCCGAACGCCAGCGCGCACTTGTGCATGAACGTAAACGGGAAATCGACCGTGCCCTGCTCATAGCTGTGATACTGCTCGACGCTGACCTCGGTCTTCTCGGCCATCTCCGCTTCGCTGTAGCCGACGATCTCGCGCATCTCGCGGATTCGCTCTGCGATCTCCATCAGCGGGTTGGCAGCCGGCTTCTTGGTTTGCATCATCATAGTGGGTTCCTCCTGTGTTAAACTGTGTAAGTTACTTCGAACGAAAAAACTCGCCTCAAGGATTCCTAAGAATCTTTGAGGCGAGTTTGTGAATCACAATACCCGTGGTACCACTCAAATTGCAGCTCTGAGAACTGCCGCTTCAGGCTCTGACAAGCCCTATCCCGTAACGTGGGCGGACGAGAGGCGTCTACTTGCGAATGGTGTTCGGGCCTCCAGCTCGGAAGTGATAGGTCACAGGAGTTCGTGCTGCCGGTTTGCACCAACCACCGGCTCTCTGAAAGCAGTCCGTCCGACCGTCTTCGTCACAGCTTTTTTTGATTTGAACTTGCCCCAAATTTAACACAGTCTTTGCAGGCTGTCAAGTATAAATTTTACTAATACCGGCTATCGGTGTTTACCGCTTCATCTGCTCGGCGGTCTGCGCCGTGTCGATCCCGGCCGCGCCCTCCAGGCCGAAGCGCTCCGTCGCCTCCTCGCGCATCTTGTATTTCAGGATTTTTCCGGCTGCGTTCATCGGGAATGCGTCGACAAAATCGATGTATTTCGGCACCTTGTGCCGTGCCATGCTGGCCTTGATATAGTCCAGCATCTCCTCCACGGTCACGCTGCCGGGCTCCTTGAGGATGATGCAGGCCATGGCCTCCTCGCCGTATTTCTTGTCCGGCACGCCGATGACCTGTACGTCCTTGACGGCCGGGTGGGTGTAGATGAATTCCTCAATCTCCTTGGGGTAGATGTTCTCGCCGCCGCGGATGATCATGTCCTTCAGCCGCCCGGTGATGCGGTAGCAGCCGTTTTCGTCCCGGCAGGCCAGATCGCCGGAGTGCAGCCAGCCCTCCTTATCAACGGTGGCGGCCGTGGCCTCGGGCATCTTGTAGTAGCCTTTCATGGTGTTGTAGCCGCGCGAGCAGAACTCGCCGTTGATGCCGTCCGGCACTTCCTCGCCGGTCTCGGGGTCGATGATCTTGCACTCGATGTGCGGGAAAGCGTAGCCGACCGTGTTGCACCGCAGATCGAGCGGGTCGCCGCAGGCGCTCATGGTGCTGCCGGGGGCGGATTCGGTCTGGCCGTAGACGCTGACGATGTCGGTCATGTGCATCTCGTCCGGCTGGGCAGCCCGGCGCATCAGCTCCGGCGGGCAGCCGGAACCGGCCATGATGCCGGTGCGCATGTAGGAAAAATCGGTCTTTTTGTAGTCCGGATGGTTGAACATGGCGATGAACATCGTCGGCACACCGTTGAAGCAGGTGATGCGCTCCTGATTGATGCAGGCGAGCGAGACCTTGGCCGAGAAATACGGCATCGGGCAGAGCGTCGCGCCGTGCGTCATGCAGGAGGTCATGGAGAGCACCATGCCGAAGCAGTGGAACATCGGCACCTGAATCATCATCCGGTCGGCCGTGGACAGATCCATCCGGTCGCCGATGCACTTGCCGTCGTTGACGACGTTGTAGTGCGTCAGCATGACGCCCTTCGGGAAGCCCGTTGTGCCGGAAGTGTACTGCATATTGCACACGTCGTCCGGCCGCACGCCCGCGGCCATGCGCAAAATCTGCTCGCGCGGGACCATATTGGCCCGATCCATCGCCTCGTCGAAGGTCAGGCAGCCCGGCATCCGGAAGCCGACGGTGATGACGTTGCGCAGGAACGGCAGCTTGCGGCAGTGCAGGGCGGAGCCGGGCTTTGCGTCGGCCAGCTCCGGGCAGAGGGTCTGGATGATCTCACGGTAGTTCGAGTCCAGACAGTGGTCGATCATGACGAGCGTGTGCGTGTCGGACTGCCGCAGCAGATATTCCGCCTCGTGGATCTTGTACGCCGTGTTGACCGTGACGAGCACGGCGCCGATTTTCGTCGCGGCCCAGAAGGTGATGAACCACGCGGGCACGTTCGTAGCCCAGATGGCGACCTTGCTGCCCCGGCGCACGCCGAGCGAGACGAGCGCGCGGGCAAAATCGTCCACGTCGTCGCGGAACTGCGCGTAGGTCCGCGTGTAGTCGAGCGTCGTGTATTTGAACGCGTACTGGTCCGGGAATTCCTCGACCATCCGGTCGAGCACCTGCGGGAAGGTCTCGGAGATGAGGCTGTCTTTCTTCCAGACGAACTTGCCGGTATGCGCGGCGTTGTCGTAGAGCGTCTTTTTCTTGCCGCGCGGGGAATCGAAGCGGTGCATGTAGTTGACGAAATGTGGGAAGATGACCTCCGGGTCGGTCAGGTCGGGCATCCATTCCGGCTTCCACTCGAGCGAGATGAACCCGTCATAGTCGATGGAGGACAGCGCCTGCATCATGCTGCCGACGGGCAGCGTGCCCTCGCCGATGAGGTCATAGCTGCCGTCGTCGTCCGAGTCGCGCAGGTGAACGTGGCGGACGTAGGCTCCGAGGTTTTTGATGGTCGTGTCGGCGGATTCGCCGTGGTCCCGGTAGGGATGGTGCATATCCCAGAGCGCGCCCAGCTGGTCGCAGGCAAACGCATCGAGCAGCGTGCGCAGCCGGGCCGTGTCGGAAAAGACGCCGCTGGTCTTGAGCAGGATCGTGATCCCCTGCGCCTCGGCGGCGGGGAGGAGCGCTTCGAGTGCGGCGGAGATCCGCGCGTCGTCATCGCGCTGCGCAGTCACGGAGACATACGGACACTGCACGTCGTGCGCCAGCTGCATGAGGGCTGTCACGGTCTCGGTGCAGTCCTCGCCCGCGATGTCGCAGGCGGTATCGAAGCACGGGATGCACAGGCCCTTCTGCCAGAGCTCCCGCGCCGTCGCGGCGGCGGTATAGCGGTGCAGCGGGCCGCCGCGGCCGGTCAGCTCCGGCGTTTTGTGGACGTTATAGAGCTCGACGCCGCCGAAGCGCATGGTCTCGGCCATCTGTACCTGCTGCTCCCAGGGGATCTGCTGCCAGCCGCGTGTGGAAAACGATACATTCATGTGCTGCTTCCTCCTCAGGCGTTCGCCGCTTCTTCGTAGACGATCTTGTTGATGGCGTTGAGATACGCGTGCACGGACGCGCCGATGATATCGGTCGAGATGCCGCGGCCGGAATAGAGCTTGCCGCCGCTGCGGAGCTTGACGACCGACTCGCCCATGGCCTCGCGGCCCTCGGTGACGGCCTGGATCTGGAAATCATCCAGCTCGTAATGGCGGCCGAGGATCGATTCGATGGCCAGGAAGGCCGCGTCGACCGGGCCGTCGCCCAGGCTCACGCCCGAGAGCGTCTGGCCGTTTTTCGTGAGCTTCATCTGCGCCGAAGCGCTGATGGTGTTGCCGGTGTTGATGACGTAGCTTTCGAGCCGGTACGTCGGCGGCACCTGCAGCGCGGCGGAGGCGATGATGGCGTCGAGCTCCTTCTCGCCCACGGTCTGCTTCTTCGCCGCGATGCGGCAGAAGGCCTCGTAGACCTTCGCCCCGTCCTCCTCCGAAAGATCGTAGCCGAGGGCGGCGGCCATCTTCATGACGGTCTCCTGCGTGTCATGCACGGTCAAAACTGCGCCGGAGGAGGTCTGCACGCCGTTGTCAAACGGCGAGAGCTGGCTGCGGCCCGTCTGACACATCCAGGCGATCTGTGACAGCAGGCGGTTCATCTGCGTGAACTGCAGCGTGCTGACGACGCCGAAGTCCTGGGCTTTGGCCGCCAGCAGCTTCGCCATGTGCGCGAGGTTCGCAGTGTCGACGCAGTAGGCCGCGGCCTTGATCTCGCCGGCCCCGGCGGCGATGGCGCTCACGGCGCACGCGTCCGCCATCGACAGCGCGTCCGAGCAGCTCACGCCGAAGCGCACGTCCTTCGTCTGCGGCACGGCTTCATAGATCCCGCGCACGAAGCTGCCGAACGCGTCCGGCAGCATGCTCCCCGCTGCGTCGCAGACGGTCACGCCGGCCGCACCGGCCGCGATCGCGGTCTGCAGCGCCTCAGCGAGGAAGGCGGGATCGGCGCGCGTGGCGTCGTCCGCGAGGAATTCCACGTCCTCGCAGACCGCCCGCGCCGCCGCGACGGTCTGGCGGATCGCCTCGAGCATGGCGGCGGGCTTTTTGCCCGCGAGGTATTCCATCTGCACGGCGCTGACCGGCGCGGGGACCTGGATGCGCGGGTGCTTCGCCTCCCTGAGCGCGGCCCAGACCAGCGAAACGCTCGCCGGGTCCAGCGCGACCGGCACGCACACGGCGCTCTCCTTCACCGCAGAGGCGACGGATTTGATGAGCAGACTGTCGATCTTTGGGTTTTCGACCGCGTGCAGCTCAATGACGCTCACGCCCAGCCGGTCGAGGAGCTTGGCAAGCTCGATCTTCTCGCGGAACGAGAGCGTATAGCCCGCGGCCTTGCCCGCCTGGCGGATCGTGGTATCTGTCACGGAAATGTGTTTCATCATAGGTTCCTCCTTTTTTCGGAAAACAAAAAGTCCCTGAAGCCAACTGGCTTCAGGGACGAAATAGCTTCGCGGTACCACCCTGCTTATCCCCCGCCTCACGGCGGACGATCACTCTCGGACTCTGACAAGCCCATAGCCGGTAACGAGGCCAAACGGGCCATGCTACTTGTCGCCGTTCGCAGGGCCTACTCGGGAAGCAGACTGACCGCTGTCTTCGGTACCGGCTCACACCAGCCGCCGGTTCTCTGAGACGCTCCAACAGGGCCATAATTCCGTCATCGTATTTCGTGGTTATCAATACATGCCGCCATTAAAGCACGATTCCCACCGCTTGTCAAGCACACAGTCCAAGATTCGACATTTTCACAAAACCATGCGCCCTCTCCGCACCGCGTGTTTGTGCAATCAGTGCTCTGCGCACCCTTCAACCCAGCCCCGCCCAGCGTTCATGCTCCACGGCATCGGCGGTGGCGTGGGCCACGGCCGCCTCCAGAATAAGCGGGAAATATCACACCTGCGCGTCGCGGTTGTCGTCAAAAATCGGCATTCCGAGCTGAAGATCGTCGGGCGACGACAGCGTCTGCCCCAGCAGTCCGTTCAAAATCACCGCCAGCTGCGCGCACATCACCGCAGCGTCCCAGCGGCGCTGACTGGCACAATGGCCGCCAGCAGCAGTATGATCAGAAACAGGGAAACGCAGACCTTTTTCATGGAACATCCCTCTTTGTATACCCCCCTATCCTGCATCCTCAGGCCTAGGGTGTAAACCGGAGACCTTTGAACGAAAGAGAAGTCCTTCCGGTTTCCCCAATGTCAGTAAGTTAAGCTGACAAATCCTCCTACCCTCAGAAATGAGAGGGTCAATGTCAGTAAGTTAAGCTGACATTGCCCGCCAAAACGCCTGATATTCTTTGAATATCAGGCGTTTTGGCAACTATTTTTGGATTTCTGATTTTCTAGAAAAGTGGTGTTTTTCAGGCATCAACCCGCAGGATTTTTCCTATAAACGTATATACCATTTTCGGGAATGCACCTCGTGAAAACCTGTGAAATCCGGCTTGACCCACACGGCGAAATGTCTAAAGAGCGGCGGAACAGGTCAACAAAATCGCCATACTGGAACAGAAAAAGCAGCACTACGAAGAAATTCTCCGCCGGGAGCTTGACGGCCTCGACAATGAATTTGAAACGCTGCGGCTTCTGTCGCAGGAACTGTCCGTGAGGGCAAATGGCCTACGATTTTGGAAAGCGGCTTGACATGGATTTTTGATGGATATACGGCAGCCCCGGCTCGGAATACTCTGGGCCGGGGCATCTGTTTAGTCTCATAGAATGGGAATGTAATTATAAGAGTTATAGATTGGTGCAGTTGCCAGTCTTGTCAGTTTTATGCCTGCATCTCATTGCTGTCGGCATAGCAGCTCTCGTCCGTCTGCGCGGCCAGAAAATCGAAGGCCGTCCGGCCATAGAAATCGTCCGCGTTGATGACGGCAAACGGGCCGTTTACCACGCCCTTTCAGCAGGCCAGCGCATGGCCGGTGCCCCATGGCTTGGCGCGTCCGGCCGGGACGGAAATGCCCTCCGGCAGACGCTCCAGTTCCTGAAAGACATAGGAGACCTGGAAATACCGTTCCATGCGGTCGCCGAAGCATTCGCGGAACTCCGCTTCCATCTCGCGCTTGATGATGAACACCACGTCGCGGAAGCCCGCGCGCCATGCGTCAAACAGGGAAAAATCAATGATGATGTGTCCCTCCGGATCGGCCGGCTCGATCTGCTTGAGGCCGCCGAAGCGGCTGCCCATGCCTTCGGCCATAATCACGAGTGACGGGTTTTGTCTGCCCAATTTATTACCTCACAATACAAAGCAAAGATTCATCTGGCAAGGATTCCGGTTGCCTCGTAAAACTGCTGCTGGGATAGAAGCTGCGTTTTTAATTGGGACTGGAAGCGATTCTGCGGCACAAAAGCAGCAATTTCATCCGGCTGAATGTCCCAACGGAGCACATATCGTGCAGCTGCGTTGGACGCGGTGCGCCCGACGATCTGAAAACGCTGTTGAAAAAATGAAATATTGGAGTATACTCCAACCAGAGGCAGCAGTGTTTCATCCAGCAGCCAGGAGTGGCAGCTGAAAAACCGGAACGCATACGCTGGGAAGTGTTTTGGAAAAAATGCGCGTGCCCGCGCGAACGAGGTGTCGCACGCCGCAGGATCGAGCGAACCGCCGCGGCAGATGTGCACAGACACCAGCGGCTCGCCCGGTTCAAGTCCAAAAGCCGGGGCGGAAAAGTCCGCCGGCTCCATGCAGAATTGAAGTCGTCCAAGCTGGAACAGCCGCAGCGTCAGATGATTCGTCAGCCATGCGCTTTCGGCAAGGCCGATCTTGCCGCTATAGCTCCAATATTCGGAGGCCCAGCGGCCGATATCGTCGATCGTATGATAAAAAACCTCGTCCGGAAGCTGGTGCCTTTGATAATCGTTCAGCAGCTTCTGACTCCAAAGGAGCGCTGCGAGCAGATCCGTCTTGGGATCGCCGCTCCAACGGAGCGTGTCTGCCCTGTAAATTTCGGCGGCCTGAGAAAGTGCCGGAAGCAGCGCTTCCTCAAAGTCCTTTTGATAGAGCGCGTCCAGACCCTGACGGGTATATTCCTGCCGCGCAAAGGAAATCGCCTGTTCGATGTTGTTCATTTTGTACCCAACCTGTAGAGATTTCTCAGGAAGCGCTTTGCGACCGGGTTTTCCTGCCGCAGCTCCAGCTGGCAGATCACATAGTGCTTGCCCTCGTATAGCTTTTCTGCCGCAGCCAGTACTGGCCCCCAATTTCCCTGTTCGTCCATATTGTTGGACAAAAGAATGGGCGTAAAGCCCTCGGCAGTAAAGGTCGTGTCCAGAAGCGGCGTGATGCAGTCCCCCTTGGCGTCATACCAGTAGGAGAAGTCCTGCTCCTTGAATTCCGCGACAGCCGGATGCCCCGTTTTGCGGGAGACAAAATGCAGCGGAAGCATCCCGCAGGGCTTGACCGTCACGGTTTCGCCCGCAACGGTATGCACGCCCGGCTCCAGCTTCAGAATGACAACATTGTCGTTCGGTACGACAGTCACGTCCTGAAATACGGTCAGCTTCTGCTCTGCGTCATTGACAACGTCCCCGTTCCCGTCCAGCAGGACGGCGCGGAGCGTCAGCGTTTCGCGGTCTTGCGCGGTCTCTGCCGGGAATTCGGCGCTGGCGATATAGGCTGCGCGGCAGGCGTCCGCGTGCGCGGGGACGCGCCCGGTCTGAATCAGCTTGTTTTGCTCGTTGTAAAGCTCAAAGGCAAGCGTATACGCGCCGGATTTCACGGTATCATTGCACAGGAACGCTTCGATCTGAATCGTTTCGCCCGCCGTATAGGCAAAGCGGTCGGTGCGCAGCGACACCAGCAGGGGCGCGAGTGCATCTCGGTAGGCAAAATACGCCTGCTTCGGGATGCGCTTGCAGTCCATGATGGACTTCATCCAGCCGCTGGGCCATGCGTCGATGAACAGATGAATGGCGTTCGAGACCATGCGGTCGTCGCGGCGGAATGCCTCGGTCATCATGCGCGCGGCAAAGGCCTGATACCGCTGGCTGCGGCTGATCCAGCCCTGCATATCCTCCTGCGCGTCATAGAAAAAGCCGCTGAAGCTCTTTGTCTGGCTGCGGACAATGCGGCCCGGGTCAAACGGCTCGTGCAGCCATTCGCGCGGGTAGCACTCCTCCATGACCTCCGCCGAGTCCAGCCCCTCTGCACCGTATTCACCGCAGCCATAGTACCAGCCGGGCTTGACAGGCAGCCAATAGCCCCGGTGCAGACGGCCAATGTCAATACCGTGGCCGTTATACCACATGGGGTAGCAGTGGTTGTCCGGCATCCCGTCTGTGGGCGGGTCATAATCGCCGTCCACGTGCTTGATGACCTGATCGGGGTTCGAGAGCTTCACAACAAGGTCACAGCAGGTGAAGAAGTTTTCCAGTTCCGGACGGATCAGATGTCGGTGCGGCTCGTTATTGGCGTTCGGAAACGGCTCGTTGATATAACTGATGACGACATTGCACGGATGCTTACGCACCATGCGCGCCATCTCCTCCGCTTGCCGGATGCCCTCCGGGACGCGGAAGCGGCGCATGACGCCGAACAGCGGAAGATCCGTCTGCGTCATAAGGCCGAGCTTGTCGCAGTATTCGTAGACCTCATCCTGCACCGGCCGCTGCGTCAGACGCAGAAAATTCATGTTGCAGATTTTGGCCAGCAGAATATCGTCGATCAACTGCGGAAGATCGCCGCGCAGCACGTCCTGCTGCTCAAAGCCCATCGTATTGGCCCCGCGCAGACGGATGGAGCGGCCATTGAGATAGAACATCCCCTTGCGCTGCGGACTTTCTGTGTCCTGCGTAAAGCTGCGCATACCGAACTGCTGTGCAAGGCGGTCGGTGCACGTCCCGTTTACAAGAACGGCTGCATGGAGCTGGTACAAATACGGGGCTTCCAGATCCCACAGCTTTGCGTCCGGCAGGTCAAATTTGAGTTTGTACAGATTCTTTCCGTGCTTGAGCGGCATGGGAATGCCCTTTCCAAGCTCGGACTTGACGGCGGCCTCCGTCAGGCTGTCGCCCATGCCGACAAAGCGCGTCGTCTCCGGCGTAAAGCGGTGGTCTTCAAAGACCGTCTCGGGGAAGTTCTGCCCGTAGAGTGAAAGCGAAAGCTCGACCGGGAGGGTATCATATCTGTCGTTCTGAATTTCCAGCCATGCTTCTGCCTTCCCGTCCAGCGGACGGATATAGAGGTCGCTGATATGGACGGAATTTCGGATCTCCACATAGACGCGGTTGTAAATGCCCGTCCCGGAGGGGCAGTGGTGCCAGCCGTCCAGCGGACCGTCCCAGCCGAGACCGGTGGCGGCATAAAGCTTGTCGCCTTCTGTTTCTTCGCTGCCGCCGGGATCGTTTCCCATATAAATATGGTCATTATACAATTCAACTTTCAGCCGGTTTGTGCCGTCTTTGACGATGCCTGTAATCTCAAACTCGAATGGAGAGAAGAAGCCTTCATGCTCTCCGACAAATGTGTCATTGACGGTAACGACTGCACGGTAATCCGCGCCGTCAAAATGGATATAGACCGACTGGCCCGCCAAAAGCGCAGGCAGCTCAAACGTGGTTTCATATGTCTTTTTGCACACGCCGATCGGCCCGCCGTATTCCGGGATCGTGACCGGTTGACCATCGCGCAGAAACGACGTGAGATCCATGCGCCGGCGCAGGCTTTCAAACGCAGGCGCGTGATTTTCCAGAAACGGGCGGTATGCTTCCCGCATGGCAGCAAGCTCGGTTTTCAGTTCTTCCGTTGTAGACAGATGCGGCTTGACTGCGATGGGCTGTGCATCTGCCTGTTCCAGACGGCAGATAACGGTTTCATGCGGAATTGGCGTGACCGGCTCCAGAAGCGCAGCGTTCCCGCCGATGCCGTTTGCCGCGATTTGTGCGAATTGATCCATATATGTTCTCCTTTTCGCTGCTTTTTCGTATCGTAACACAGCGCATATAGGGAGGCAATCTGCGAAAATGACACTTTGACCCGCAAAAATGTCATATTTGCCACCTATGAATTTTGACCCGCATTCTTTTAGAATGCGATACAGAGGATACTGGACCGATGGACGGATGTGAGGCAGCTTATGTTTGAAGCATTTTTTACGGATCCCTGTATGCGATACCGCACAGAGGTGATCAACGGCATTGACTTTTACGGGTTGGGATTCAGCATGGTCCGCGGCGAATGTGTGGCGGAAGGAACGCTGCGCTGGATGCGGGAAGGCGAAGCTGCGGCCGTGCTCATCACAAATACGAGCCTGCCGGATATGTCTGGGTTTGAACTTGCCAGACATGTCCGCAGACAGTTTCCGTGCCTCCGCGTGATTTTTTTGACTGACACGCCGAACCTTGCGGAAGCGCAGCAAGCCGTCCGGTGCGGTGCATATGACTATTTGCCGAAGTCTGACGGGATCGACGCGCTGCGCAGCGCGATGATCCGCGTTTCAGAGGAACTGCACACGGAAAGTCGGGAAGAAGCATATCTGCGCGGCCAGCAAAACTGGGATGAGTGCATTTCGAGACTTCTGAAGCTGCTTCTGGCACTGAAGCCGGGCATCGACGAGGATCACTGGCAAATGTATTCCAAAGTCAAGCCGCTGCTGAGCGATGCTCCGCTGCGCATGGAGGCTCTGCTGGTGCGCTCTTTGATGGAGGAACTGCGCGCAGAAATTTGCCGCAGGGATGAGGCACTGGCCGCGCAACTCCGAAGTAACATGATGGCTGCGCCGCTGGGCATGCTGACCTCCGCGCAGGGAACGGCGGCGTACATGGACGCCATCTGGGCGCTGCTTTCCGAAAAGGGCTATATCACGCAGGAGGACGCGCTGAAAAGCGATCCCATCGGGCGCGCCTGCGTCTATATGCAGTCGCACCTCTCGGAAAAACTGACTGTGCGGGAGCTGGCTGAGTATGTCCACATCAGCCCGCGGCATTTTATCCGGAAATTCCAGACAGAGATGAACGAGAAATTTACGGATTATCTGGCCCACATCCGTGTTCAGGCGGCAATTCAAATGCTGGAGGCTGGTCGGGATGTCAAATCCATTCCGGAGGCGGTCGGATATAGAGACGAAAAAAGCTTTTATTCCGTGTTCCGGAGGTTCGCGGGCTGTTCCATGCGCGAATACCAGCAGAAACTGAACTTGAGCCAGCGAAAGGAGAAGCAACCATGATAAAGCTATGGAACCAAACCATGCCGCACCGCTGCGTAGAGGATGCGTTTGAACCGTATCTTACGCCATATGACTGTGACGCCGCAAAGACGGCAATTGTCGTGTGTCCGGGCGGCGCTTACTGCGGCCGGGCGGACTATGAGGGAAATGACGTTGGCGCGTGGCTGAATACCATCGGGATAACAGCCTTTGTGCTGGAATACCGTGTTGCGCCGAGTAAAGCCCCGGCGCAGCCGTCCGACGCGCAGCGGGCCATGCGGCTGGCAAGAAAGCTCTGCATGGAGCGTGGGATCGAGCGCCTTGGCATCATGGGCTTTTCCGCCGGGGGCCATCTGGCAGCGACACTGTCTGTCCACTATGATGAAGCCTTTTACCCGCCGCAGGATGAGCTTGACAATCTATCTGCCTGCCCTGATTTTACCGTCCTTTGCTATAGTGTGATCGACATGGGCGAGTACCGACACGATTGGAGCCGCCGCTTTCTACTCGGCGATGTGCCGGATGAGGCACAGATCGAATTCTTTTCTCCGCAGCGCTGTGTGACAGAAAACACGCCGCCCGCCTTTCTCTGGCACACGGCGCAGGATGCAAGTGTTCCGGCAATCAATTCGATGCTCTACGCCGCTGCACTGCAAAAATGTGGTGTGCCGTATGAGCTGCACGTCTTCCCGTTTGGACAGCACGGCAAGGCGCTGGCGCTCGATGATGCCTCCGTCGGACAGTGGCGGCAGCTTTTGCGTCAATGGTTGGTCAGCATGAAGTTTTTATAAGCGATATGAAAGGCACATGCGGCAGCGCATGTGCCTTTTGCATAATTTCATGCAATCGTCTCTGTGCATATTAACAAAAGAGCAAATACGAATCGTCAAATTCAATGCTGATTTTTTGGCGACAATGCTTAAAATAAACACGCAGATACCAACTGGATGCAGGAATAATGCACAATCAACGCAGTCACAATCGCCAGCCATCTTGTCACAATCGCACCTTGGAAATCAAAAACCGAACCCGTAAAATGAAGAAAACAAAAGCGGAGGCACCCATGCGAACCATGACAAAGGAAAGAAAAAAGGAAGGGCCGCGCCTTGGCCACAAAGGCCGGGCGGACGCAA
>ERZ839767.1431-NODE-1431-length-36023-cov-27.879977_pt1 | contig 36023 bp, 32 predicted proteins | sample MGYA00519879_ERZ839767 | MGnify/ENA primary metagenome ERZ839767 (study PRJEB31850, sample SAMEA3708852) | human gut metagenome | biome: human gut; feature: human-associated habitat; material: faeces | place: China | collected 2014 ... | reverse complement strand
GAAGTTGTTTTTGTTTCTCTCTTGCAGCAACTTTGATATCTTATCACATCCAACCAGCTGTTGTCAAGAACTTTTTTCATTTCTTTTTGACAGCTTTGTGATCTCTGCGAGATCTCTCAGACGCAACTCTGATAGGATACCATTGTATACATGGTTTGTCAACAGTTATTTTCATGTTTTTTTATTTTTTTGCGAATAACCAAAATATCAGATTTTTCATGTCTTTTATTCCATTTCCCCTTCATTCGCCTCTTCCAGTGTCACTTCCGTTTCCGGCTGTCCCTGATCTTCCACATAATCGAAGCACAGGACCGCCTGTGGCCAGTTCAGGCTGATACGGGCACTTTTCTGTTTTTCTTTTCCGGCTTTCCGGATCAGTTCCAGAAGTTCTCCGAGGATCTCCCGGGTGAGATATCCTCCACGCCAGTGAAAAGTAAACACTCGACCTTTTTTTGCAGTCTGTAATGCTCGCTTATACACATCCTCCTGCTTCGTGAAGGACAGTTTCTTTTCCCTATAATAGAAGTGATCCCCATCCGTACAGTGTGGAGCCGGTGCGATCAGCGGTTCGTGATCCCGGAAGATATTTTTGTCATCCAGATTGAAGTAGTCGTAACGGATGCCATTGTGACTCAGGGAATTGTCAAAGGTGACATCCATGTGATAATATTTGCCACCCAGTTTTACGATATTCCAGGTGTGGCGGTATTTGATCCCTTTTTCCGGGTTGTTGCCGCAGATAACGATCATACACCAGAGCCCCAGTGCATCGCACAAAACTTTTACTGCCTTGGCAATCCCCTCGCAGACACCCACACCCTGTCCCAGCGGTCCGATGATCTCATGGGAATAGGCTTTCTTTAATTTATCATACCGGACATTCTCGCATATAAAGTCGTGGACAAATTTTTCTTTTTCCCACTCGGACTTATCCTTTACCGGACGCACCAGCTTTTCTACTCTCGCCTGCATGGCGCGCTGGTGTTCTTTTACTTTATTTTTCTCAAACAGATATTCCGGCACAAAGATCAGGTTCGGGGAATCCTGATAATATTTGTAGCGAAATCCCGTCGCCCAGAAGATCTCTGGGTGATCCAGACGGAGCTGGAAAAACACATTGTAGAGTTCTTCCGGCTCCAGACGTGGAAGCAAGATCTCATCTGCCATGTTCTGAAATCCCTGAAGGATATTATGGTAGGCAGACTGCTGCGTTTTGTTCATGTGGTTATAATAATATGTTTCGATGACGGTTCTCCTTTGCATTTCTTCTTTTCACAAATAAGGGTGGAAAATGCGATTCTGCGCCTTTTATTTTGTTTCCTATTTTCTATATTCTTCAATCATACTTTCCTTATACGTTATACTACAACATTCACTGCCAACAGCACAATTGCAAAGACTATATTCCATACCGTAAAATACCGAAAATATTGCCCTTTTGTACCAGCTGTTTCATTCTTTTCACTTTCCTGTACATAAAATTTATAAGAGATCAGACTTGCCAGGGAAGCGATCAGGGTTCCCAGACCTCCAATATTCACTCCCCGGAGAAGCATAGGATAGTCTGTAGTAAAACCGGAAAGTAAAATAGCCGCCGGAACATTGCTGATGACCTGGCTGGCAGCAAAACCAAGAATAAGTTCATGTCCTTCCAGTACTTTTATCAGCAGTTCTTTTACGATTGGAATCCGCCCCATATTTCCGATAAATACAAAAAATGCAACAAAAGTAAGAAGCAGACTATAATCTACTCTCAGCGGTAAAAATTCTTCTTTTCCACTTCCGAAAAGGAACAGACAAATCAGAAGTGTAATTCCCAGAAGCACTGGCCAGGACAGCACACGTAAAACCGTTGCCAGACTTACGCAAAAAAGGAAGAGCAAAATCAGATTTTCAGCTGTTTTGTTCTTTTTGGTTTTTCTCCTGATCTGCTCTATCTGCATGCTTTCATTCTTCTGTAACAGACAGCCCCCGATCAGAAGAAGCAAAGATACCAGCGACAAAGGTCCCATGACCTTTACAAAAGACAGAGCAGACATTCCGGAGACGGAATACAAATACAGATTCTGCGGATTACCCACCGGAGTTGCCATACTTCCAAGATTGGCAGCTATCGTCTCCATGGTAATCACCGGAATCATCCGCTGATCCAGTTTTGCCATACGCAGCACCAGAATCGTAAACGGCACAAAAGTCAGAAGTGCCACATCATTGGTAATCCACATAGAGCAGAAAAAACAAAGTCCCACCAGAACCAGCATCAACTGCTGGAAAGTGTGTACCTTTTTCAGCAGTGTATTCGCCATCTGTTCAAATAACCCAGTCTTCTTAAATCCCTCCATGATCGTCATCAGACAAAACAATAAAGCCAGTACTCTGGTGTCAATATATCCTGCATAAGCTCGGTCCGGTCTGACAAAAAACATGGAAATAACAGCAAGAAAAACCGCGATACAAAGCACGGTTTCTCTTTTTAAATATACAATTACTCTCTTCATCTTCTTATACCAGGGTCAGAACCCGGCTCGTCAGGGATATGACCAGAATGATCACCGCGATGATTCCCACGATCCGGAAGATTTTTGTCTGTCGTACCGACTGATACTTCATGCCTCTTGCAAATCCCTTCGGGTTGATCGCCATGAAAAGGGCGATGGCAAGGCAGATCGTATCAAAAATAATACCTATCCAAAATTCCATAGATGTTCTCCTTTATATTTTCTGTGTTCCAGTATACCGCAATTTTCAGGAAAAGAAAATCCTTTTATTCGATCCCCGCAATCGCCGTCAGCAGCTTCAGCACTCCTGCCAGTGCCATCACAAGTACCGGGTTCCATTTTGTTTCCCGAAGAAGAATCAGGCAGATCACAAAGATTCCCACCATCACCCAGCGGGTGTCCGCCAGTGCGATGACATCCGCCCTGTTCCAGAAGGCAGATACCAGAATCGATACGCCCGCAGACGCGATCATCGCCACAACCGCCGGTCGCAGAGACTGCAAGACGCTCTGCAACAGATCCATTTTCTGATATTTCAGATACATCCAGGCAAGTAACGTTACCAAAATGCATGAAGGCAGAATACATCCAAATGTGGAAACCACTGCTCCCGGGATTCCGGCGATCTTAGTTCCGACAAAGGTTGCGGAATTGATCGCGATGGGACCCGGTGTCATCTGGGAAATAGTGATCAGATTGGTGAATTCTCCCATGTCCAGCCATCCGTGACGGCTCACCACCTGTTCCTGAATTAACGGCATCGCGGCATAACCGCCTCCGAAGCTGAACATGCCGATCTGAAGGAAACTGAAAAATAACTGAAGATAAATCATTTCTTCCGTTTCCCCCTTCCTGCCAGTACTGTGCGGATCACTCCCATCGCGATACAGATCAGCACGATATACACCACCGGAATTTCCATCACATAAGAGGCGATAAAAGCGGCTACCATGATCACAATCGATGTCCACTCTTTTTTCTTCGTGATCCCCGCTGCCATATCCCATACCACGGAAGCGATCACTGCTCCGACGCCAGCCTGCATCCCGTCCAGAAGCTCACGGATGATGAAATTATCCCGAAACATCTGATAAAAAACAGAGATCACAGAGATGATAAGAAAAGGTGGCAGAACTGTTCCGAAGATTGCTGTCAGTACCCCTGCAAGACCGGCCAGTTTATAGCCAACCACAATTGCTCCATTTACCGCGATCGCCCCAGGTGCCGACTGTGCAATAGCAATCAGATCCAACATCTCATTTTCTTCGATCCAATGGTACTTATCCACGAACTTATCCTTCATCAGCGTAACGATCACATACCCGCCTCCGAAAGTAAAGGCACTCAGATATAACGTGGACACAAACAATTTCCAAAGCACCTTTTGTTTTTTCCTCACATTCTTCCTCCTGATTTTCATCTGTTTTATCTTTTCAGCAACATACGCTTTTATTGTATCAGTTTCTTTTTTTCTTTACAATCACTTCCGTAGTTTAGCAGAACAAAGAACGTGTTCTGACACATCCGCATGAAACATTTTTCATTTACAGAAAAACCTTTTTTACGTAGAAAAGGGTGCATCGATTTTTACAAAAATCGATGCACCCACCTCTAATGATCCGACAGCATTTTTCTGCCTTTATTTTTTGATGCCAAATGCTTCTTTTCCCGGAAATACTGCTGCTTCACCGAGTTCTTCCTCGATTCTTAACAGCTGGTTGTATTTTGCCACACGTTCGCTTCGGCTTGGTGCACCGGTCTTGATCTGACAGGTGTTCAGTGCTACTGCAAGATCTGCGATCGTGGTGTCTTCTGTTTCACCGGAACGGTGAGAGGAAATGGCGGTATATCCTGCTTTGTGTGCCATCTTGATAGCTTCCAGTGTCTCGGATACGGAACCGATCTGGTTCAGTTTGATCAGGATGGAGTTTGCACAGCCAAGGCCGATTCCTTTTGCCAGGCGTTCAGTGTTGGTTACGAACAAATCATCGCCAACCAGCTGTACCGTATCTCCCAGCTCTTTGGTCATCATCTGCCATCCTTCCCAGTCTTCCTCATCCAGACCGTCTTCAATGGAGTAGATCGGATATTTGCTGCACAGTTCTTTCCAGTGTGCTACCAGTTCTTCCGATGTAAATTTCTTTCCGCATTTTGGCAGAACGTATTCGCCCTTCTTGCTTCCTTTCCACTCACTGGATGCTGCATCCATAGCCAGTACGAAATCTTTGCCCGGTTCATAGCCTGCTCTTTTAATCGCTTCCAGAATGCACTCGATGGCTTCTTCATCGCTGCCAAGATCCGGTGCGAATCCACCTTCGTCACCTACGGAAGTAGCCAGACCTTTCTCTTTTAACAGAGCTGCCAGTGCGTGGAAGACTTCCGTACACCAGCGCAGACCTTCTTTGAAGCTTGCTGCGCCTGCAGGCATGATCATGAATTCCTGTACATCTACCGTGTTGGCTGCATGTGCACCACCATTCAAAATGTTCATCATCGGCAGTGGCAGGCGATTGCCGTTTACACCGCCCAGGAAACGATACAGTGGCAAATCCAGTGCGTTTGCTGCTGCTCTGGCACCTGCGATCGATACTGCCAGAATAGCGTTTGCGCCCAGATTGGATTTGTCTTTGGTTCCGTCTGCTTTGATCATAGCTGCATCTATCGCATAGATATCCAGCGCATTGACGCCTTTTAATGTTTCATTGATTACTGTGTTTACATTGGCAACCGCTTTGGATACACCTTTGCCTCCGAATTTTTCTTTATCTCCGTCTCTCAGCTCCAGTGCTTCGAATTCTCCGGTAGATGCGCCGCTGGGTGCGGTTCCTCTTCCCATGGTACCGTCCGAAAGATAAACCTCTGCTTCTACAGTAGGATTGCCTCTGGAGTCAATAATTTCACGTCCGATTACTTTTTCAATTGTCAAATGTTTCATACTATCCCTGACCCTTTCCCATGGATGATCCTCTGCTCCCATTTTGCAGAAGCAGAAAGGATCTTCCCACGACTTATTCACATGATGGTTAGTTTTTACTAACTGTAATAAGTTTATCGCAACTTTATGGGATTTTCAATAGGCTTAAACAGGATTTTTTCTCATTTACTTTTTTCTTTTTCTGTGTTTTTTCCAGCCGTGCCGCTTCCTTACGGTATGTCTGTGTCCGATTCTGACAAACGGGACATACTGAAGGGGCACTCTTCAAAGGTTCTCTGCAATCTCATATGCCTGTTCATAGAAATATTCCTGGGCATTCAGCGGTTCTTCATCCGTTGGCAGGATTCGGTAGATTCCCTCACCATTTTCCTGACGGGCCTGCTGATTGTCTTTCAGCATGATCCGGAACATTTCCAGAAGGCGTGCTTTGATTTCTTCGTCATAAACCGGAGCAGCTACTTCCACACGGCGCAGAGTGTTTCTGGTCATAAAGTCTGCGGACGCAATATAGATTTTTTCTCTTCCTTCACTTCCGAAAATATAGATTCTGGAATGTTCCAGAAAACGTCCGACGATACTTCGTACATGAATATTTTCCGTCTTGCCTGGAACCTGTGGAATCAGACAGCAGATTCCACGGATCACCATATCGATTCGTACACCGGCACAGGAGGCTTCCACCAGTTTCTCCATGATTTTCTTATCCGTAAGGGAATTCATCTTCAGTCCAATGTAAGCCGGTTCCCCTGCTCTGGCATGTACAATCTCTTCATCAATCATATCCAGAATCTTATTCTGCAGGCATTTCGGAGCCACCAGCAGATGATCCACATGTTTGATCGTCTCTCCCATGGCAAGAGCCTGGAATACATTGGCTGCTTCCAGTCCGATATCTACATTATAAGTCATCAGCGACAGATCCGTATAAAGCCGTGAAGTTTTTTCGTTATAGTTTCCGGTACCGATCTGTGTATAATATTCAATCTGTTCATCTGTTTTTTTCGTGATCAGACAGAGTTTTGAATGAACTTTATAGCCATCCAGTCCGTAGATGACACGACACCCTGCATCCTCCAGCAAACGGGACCATCCAATATTGTTTTCTTCATCAAAACGTGCTTTCAGTTCCACCAGTACCAGCACTTCTTTTCCATTTTCTGCCGCTTCGATCAGTGCTTCTACTACTTTACTCTGTTTTGCCACACGATACAGCGTCATCTTGATGGAAACCACATCTTTATCGTTGGCTGCTTCGTGGAGCATATTCAGAAACGGATTGATACTTTCATACGGATAAGAAAGCAGTTTGTCCTTCTCTTTAATCTGATCCAGAATCGGACGGTCACCGGTAAAGACCGGGGATTTTCTTGGTGTTCTTCTTTCATAGAATAATTCCGGAATCTTACGAAGAGCATCCTCGATCTGGAAAACGAAGGACAGATCCAGCGGTGCCTGACTGCGGAATACATACTGTGATTTTATTGCCAGATGTTCACAGATCAGTTTCACACTGCCCTCGCTGAGTTTTCTGGAAAGTTCGATCCGCACCGGTGCAAGTTTCTTTCTTTTTTTGATCAGATCTGCCATAAATTCCCGGTAATCCAGATCTTCATCGTACAGCGCATCGGCGTCAATATCTGCATTTCTGGTTACACGAAGCAGGGATTTCTCTTTTACCTGATACCCCTTGAATACTTTTGGAATGTAGTGGAGGATCAGTTCTTCCGACAGCATATACGTATTGCCTCCCGGCAGGTGGATCAGCCGTTCAAATACACCGCTTCCACACGGTATAATCCCTAGGCGTTCTTTTCCACTCTTGGTGGTCAGGACAACCACCGCATAGATTTCTTTATTTTTCAGAAATGGGAATGGCTGTCGTTTCCCCACAATGGTCGGTGAAATCAAGCCGGAAATCTCCATATCAAAATATGCTTCCAGAAATTTATTTTCTTCTTCCGTGATCTTACTAAAATCCACCAGACGAACGCCGTATTCCTCAATCTTTTCCATGAGTTTTCCATACACTTCATCTTTTCTCCTGTTCAGGATCTCCACCTGTGGAAGAATCGCCTGAATCTGTTCTTTCGGCGTCATATGTGTTTTATTATCTCTGGAATCTTTTGCCACCAGCATCTGATCGATCAGCGAGCCTACACGCACCATAAAGAATTCATCCAGATTGCTCTGATAGATCGATGCAAATGTCAGACGCTCACACAGCGGCACCTTCGGGTTCTCCGCTTCTTCCAGTACACGTTCATTAAATTTCAGCCAGGACAGTTCCCGGTTCATATAAATTGTCTCGTTCATTGCTTATCCCTTTACTTTCTTCTACCTTTTATCCAATTGTCACATTCACAAAAGTACTATATCAAATTTTCTTTAATTCTATATTGACGCTCTGTAAAATTCATGTTAAAAACTCATTTTGCTACACATTATTTTCCTTTCAGTTCATACAGATCCGTTCTCCGTGCGGATAATAATGGCAGCTGTTCGCGGATCGCATCCACGCGGTCCAGATCTATTTCCGTGATCTGAATGCCCGGTTTCTCGTCCATCTGTGTCACCACATCCCCCCAGGGTGACACGACAAGAGAATGGCCCCAGGAGATATATCCTGCCTGCTCGTCTCTTGCATCGGAAGTTCCGATCATATAGCACTGATTGTCCACCGCTCTTCCCCTGAACATTAACTCCCAGTGTGCCGGTCCGGTTGTCATGTTAAAGGCTGCCGGTACCAGGATCGTTCTGGCGCCCTGCAATGTCATCAGCCGTACAATCTCCGGAAATCTGCAGTCAAAGCAGATACAGATTCCCATTTTCCCAAACTCCGTATCAAAAACGGTAATCTGATCTCCGGCGGTCAGTGTCGCGGACTCCTGATAGCACTGTCCGTCCTTCACGGCGATATCAAACAGATGCACTTTGCGGTGTTTTGCAATCTGGTTGCCCTGCCGGTCGAAGACATAAGCGGTATTGTACACATGTCCTTCCTTATCTTTTTCCGGTACACTTCCGGCTGACAGATAAATCTGGAATTTTTTTGCAAGAGCACTTAACCGTTGCCAGGTTTCTCCCTGTTCCATTTCCGCATAGACCGGAAAACAAGGTGTCTGGTACGGGCAGTTGAACATTTCGCCCAGGGTTACCAGATCAATGTTTTCGTCCTTTATACGTTCCAGGTTCCGCTCCAGTTCTTTCAGATTTTCGCCTTTTTCTTCATAAACATGCGCCTGGATCTGGGCGATTTTCACCTTCATTTTTTCTCCCCCCTTCTGTTCCAAATATTTGTAATTCTCTGACTTCAGTATAGATTTTCCACAACTTTTTGTCAATTTATCCGGGGGAAAATTGTATATAAAAATCCCCGGGAAGTCATGTTTTCCCCGGGGAATTTTTCAATCTTTATTTGTTGTCCATCTGCTCGTTTTCTCACTGCAGATATTGTTCCACTGACAGTCCCCGCAGATCTTCGCCCGCAGCCCTGTATCGATCACTTTTTCCTGGACTTTCCGTGTAAACTCCAGGAAATTCAGTTCTTCTCCCTCTGCCAGTCCGCAGGCATCCAGCACGCCATGGTCGTACCGGTACACTTTCTCCTGTGCCTCACAGATTTCTTTTTCTACTCCGGACGCTTCCACCGTCACCTGACGATTCGGACACGCGCTGCAGATTTCGTCCAGCGAAACCACCAGCCGGATCGACACATCCTGTTCCAGAATGTGTAACATTTTCTCCATATGTGCGGAAAATCCTTCGCTGTATCCTTTTCCTATAAAATACGCCAGACACATCCCGTGATGCGGACGCACCGGTATTCGTTTTTTCTCCATAGTTTTCTCATTTCTCACAGCCATCTGCTGTATTGTTATTTCTGATTCCGATACGCTTCCACGCCCCATTTCAGCCGTTCACAGCCATCCGCGATCCGGCTTCTCTGACATGCCAGGTTGATGCGTAAAAACTGCTCGCCGGTTTTTCCGTACTGTGCGCCTTCAGATACATAAAGACCTGTCGTTTTGCGGATCGCATCGGCAAGTTCTTTCGCGCTGCATCCGAGCGCACTGCAGTCCACCCACAGAAGGTAGGTCGCATCTGCCTCTGTCACTTTCAACTGCGGAATCTCTTTTCGGATATAGTCGGTCATGTATGCACGGTTTTCGAAAAGATATGCACGGAGTTCTTCCAGCCAGTCTTCCCCTTTGGTAAATGCCGCGATCGCCGCACCGATGGCAAATACATTCGGTTCTGCCACCTCATCCGTATTCAGTGCACGCCACACTTTATGGTGCAGTGCCTCGTTCGGGATCATCACGGCTGCTGTCTGGATGCCTGCAATGTTAAATGCCTTCGTCGGTGCGATACAGGTCACACTGATATTTTTACACGTCTCGGAAGCCGCCGCAAACGGAAGGTATCCGGTGCCAGGTCGGGTGATATCACAGTGGATCTCGTCCGACAGAACGGTTACATGATATTTTTCACACAGTTCTCCCACCCGTGCCAGTGTCTCCCGCTCCCAGATTCTTCCCACCGGGTTGTGCGGGTTACACAGGATCATCAGTGAAGTCTGCGGATCCGATAATTTTTCCTCCAGCGCCTCAAAATCCATCTCATACTGTTCCCCGTCATATGCCAGCGGGCATTCCACAACATTTCTTCCGTTGTTGACGATGGAATTAAAGAAAATATTATACACCGGTGTCTGGATCAGCACGTTTTCTCCCGGTGTGGTCAACTTGCGGACCGTACTCGAAATCGCCGGTACCACGCCGGTACAGAAGGTCAGCCATTCTTTTTTGATGGAAAACTGATGGCGTCTCTCCCACCAGTTCATATATGCCTGATACCAGTCTTCTTCCACATCCGTATAGCCGAACACGCCGTGTGCAGCCCGCTTTTCAATCGCTTCCCGCACAGCCGGAGCCGTCTGAAAATCCATATCCGCCACCCACATCGGTAATTCATTTTCTGCCACATCCCATTTCAGAGATCCGGTATTTCTCCGGTCTGTGATCTGATCAAAATCATAGTTGCTCATGCTGTATCTTCCTCTCTGTCCTTTATTCAAACGTTGATTTTTCGAACCAGGTATCGCAGTCTGTACTATGCCTCGACTTCTTTTCCCTGTACAAAGATCTTCGTCTTTGACGGGTCTACCTTATCTTTTTCTACCGTCAGTTCTTTGATCTCATCCGCACGGATCACACCACTCGACGGGTTCAGCACACTGTCGATGGTTCCGTGGATCTTGGCATCCACAGAAGAATATTCAAATGCCAAAGTCGTATTGATCAGCTTACAGTTTTTCATCACCAGATTATCAATATAGCACATACCCTGCAGACTCTCGATGGTACAGTTTATCAGTGTCAGGTTTTTTGCATTCCATCCCAGGTATTCTCCGGAGATAAAGGAATCGTACACGGTTACATTATCACTGTTCCAGAATGCATCTTTGGACAGCATTGTTGCATTGTGCACTTCCATATTTTTTACACCGTCGAAGGAATAATTTCCCACCAGACGGAAGTTTTTCAACACCAGATCCTGGCAGTTCATGCCGAAATAATCGCCTTTTGCATCCACATGATCCAGTTCCACGTTCTGACAGCTCCACAAGGTCTCTGCCGCATTCGGGAAGGTCACATTGGTCAGTTTCAGTCCGTTACACCGGCGGAAATTCTTCGGTGCTTCGATCACTGCGTTGGTCACTTCGATCCGGTCCGTATACCACACACCCGCGCGTGCCATCTCAAACCAGGTACAGTTCTCTGCCTTGATATCTTTCGCATACCACAGCGGATATTTCCATTTGAACATGCTTCCGTATAATTCAATATTTCTGCTCTCTTTTAACGGAGACTCTCCGTCGTCAAAAATAGTATCATAAATTTTCAGATCCTTCCCCTGAAACAGCGCACGCTCGCCGGTCAGAAACTCCTGATGAATCTCTTTCATTTCTTTTCCATCTCTCATAATTCTCTTCTCCCATTCTGCTGCCATATATTTCGTTATTCTGACAGGCTTATATAGAATTATTGTATTCTATTTTGTCAGATATGGCAAATACTTGTTTTGTACCACTGCATTATTATTTCGTTACTGTTCATAACGTTATTACGCCACCGCAATCCACAAAAGCACTCTGCACACAACCGGCAGCGTCACGATTCCGCATAGTGTGGTTATCATCACGCCGCCCAGCGAATATGCTCCATCGGAACCGGAGGAATTGGCGAGCATAACCACAGAGGACATAGTCGGCATCGCGGTGATCAGAGACATGGTCATACGGATCTCTTCCGATACCGGGACGAAGCTCAGGACAAGATAAAACAGTACCGGAAAGATCAACATTTTGCAGATAACAATTCCGTATAATTCCATCTGTTTTACATATTTGCATATATCCATACAGGCAAACACACCGCCAAGATAGATCATCGCGAGAGGTGTCGCCGTTGCCCCAATATTCTGGAATCCAGTCTGCAAGACACCCGGAAGCTTTAGTCCGGTCAGTACGAAAAAAATTGCCAGAGCGATAGCAACCGTCGCCGGGTTGATCAGCTTTTTCGGATCAAACTTCCCTTTTCCACTCGGGGAAGTCAATTTCACCCCTACTGTCCACATCGCCAGCTGATCCACGATGGTAAATACGGATACATACAGCATGCCCCGTTCCTGGAAAATGCTGGTGATGATCGGGATTCCCATAAATCCCACATTGCCAAACATCGTCATCGCCCGGTAGATCTGTGCCCGGTCGCCTTCTACATGAAACAATTTTGTCAACACAACGCCAAGTCCATATAAGAGAGTCGAGGCCGTCACCGCCAGTCCGATGATGGACAGCGATTTTACCAGTGCCACCCGGTCTACCTGACTGACCACATTTACAAAGATCATCGTCGGCAGCGAAAGTTTCATAACTACCCGGGCGATCCAGTCGAGTCCCTTATCACTCAGCACACCGGTCCGCACAAGTATCACACCGATGACAAGATAAACGATAAACAGCTCAATCTGTTCCATCAAAATCCAAAATGTATTCATTTTTTCGTTTCCTGTTTTCTTTATTTCTGTATATTTCCCGCCATATAGGATTGCAGGATTTCTTCTGTCGGCAGCCCTTCATTGTCGCCGCGGTGCTGCACCTGGATCGAGCCGATCGCATTGCCCCGTTTCGCACATTCGGTCACCGGAAGACCTTTCAGCAGTCCGCTCAGTACACCAACGGCAAATCCATCTCCCGCGCCCACGGTATCCACCACTTTTTTCACCGGATACCCCGGGATCATATCTCGGACTACTTCCCCGTTTTCTTTCTTTTCGGATACATAAGCGCCGTTCTTTCCATCTTTGATCACGACGAGAGCCGCGCCCTTCTGATGATAAAAATCAGCCGCTTTTTCTTTATCTGTCGTGCCCGCAAGGATCTCACATTCCCCGATTCCCGGCAGTACCACATCTGCGTAATTTGCCAGATCATTCAGCACGTTTCTCATCGTCTCCCCGTTCTCCCACAGAGCCGGGCGGAGATTCGGATCAAAAGTCACCGGAATCTGAGCCTCTCTCGCCCGCTCCATCAGACGATAGGTCGCCTCTCTTGCTTCTTTCGAGAGTGCAGGCGGAATGCCTGTCACATGCACCAGCCCGATCTCCTCAAGATCCAGTGCATCGATCTCTTGGGCAGACAGATGTGATGCGGCAGATCCTTTTCGATAATATGGTGCCGCCGGATCATGTCCGTCTTCCACATATTCTTTCAGTTGAATCCCGGTTCGATAGACCGTATCATACGTCAGAAGATTCGTTCCGATCCCATTGTCTTTTAGTGCCTGTTCGATATAATGTCCAAACGGATCATCCCCAAGCCGGGTAAGATATTCCACCGGAAAGCCAAGCCTGGTAAGCCCAATCGCCACATTGACCTCCGCCCCGGACATTCTTCTTGTAAAATGCTCTACACACTCCAACGCACCAGGTGTATCTGCCAGTAACAGAGCCATCGGCTCTCCAAATAATAATGTTTTCTTCATACTTATTTCTCCTGACTGCCCCGTACCTCTTTTACCAGTGCCACCGCATCCGCTGTCATCTGGCGGACCGCATCAAACTGCCCGCTCTGGATCAGGTCTTTTTTCACCATCCAGCTGCCGCCACAGGCAAGGATCACATCACTTTCCAGATAAGAACGGACATTTTTCAGATTGATACCACCGGTCGGCATAAATTTCATTCCCACATACGGAGCCGCCAGTGCTTTGATTGCTGCCAGTCCCCCGGATGTTTCTGCGGGAAAGAATTTGACAACTTCCAGTCCCCGTTTTACCGCCTGCGCCAGCTCCGATGCCGTCACACAACCCGGAAATACCGGGATCTGTTTCCCGATACAGTAATCCACAATCTCCGGATCAAAACCCGGACTCACAATGAATCTTGCTCCTGCTTCGATTGCTTCATCCACCTGCCGTGTTGTCAGAACAGTTCCTGCTCCCACGAACATCTCCGGATATTCCTCCAGCATGATGCGGATGGATTCCTTCGCTGCCGCTGTCCGAAATGTCACCTCCGCACAAGGAAGCCCTCCTTCGCAGAGTGCCTTCGCCAGCGCTCCTGCATCCTTCTCATCTTCCAGTACCACAACCGGTACAATTCCCATTTCTTTTATTTTTTCTGCTGCTGTCATCTGTCTTCTCCTTCCCCTGTACCCGTTCTGTCAGTGACTCTTTTCTTCCCCTTTGTACCGGGCACATCGCTGCTATCATTATATCGACTTTGACAGGTGCTTTCAATTGTAAAAAAGCGATTGACATTACTTTCTGTTTGCTATATGATAGTCACGACAAATAAAGATATTTCGGTAGGTGAGGTTACCACAGGGATTTGGATTTTCCTGAGATTGCTGCCGCAAGGCTGTGGAGACACAACGCGCTGGTCAGCAGGTCATGTCGTGAAGGCATAACCTAATGCAATTGATATATGCCCTGTGATACTAAAGCTTGAACGATGGTCAGGATTTTTTTCGTGATGTATTTTGCAGATTCTTTCATTGCTCAGGCTTTGAAGGAATTTTTTTATTTGTATAAACACAAAAAATGAAAGGTGGTGAGGACATGGACTCTGATGCCAGTTATTACGCGGAAGGCAACGATCATATACCAATAATTACATATCGGAGGTACGTTTATGATGAACAAAGATATTTTTGTAAAACTGCTCCAGGAACGCCGCTACAAATCCGTAAAAGACGTTCTGGACGTAATGAACGCAGTAGACATTGCCTCACTGCTTGGAGAATTTGATGATAAGGAACTGGCTCTTGCCTTCCGTCTGATTCCCAAAGAAAAGGCGGCAGACGTATTTGCCAACATGGAGAGTTCCCTGCAGTCTGTCCTGGTAGAAGCCTTGTCAGAAAAAGAACTGAAGGAAATCCTGAACGATCTGTACATGGATGATACCGTGGATCTGTTAGAAGAACTTCCCGCCAATCTGGTTACCCGGATCCTCGATGCCAGCGGCCCGAAGGAACGGGAAACCATCAACAAACTGTTAAATTATCCGGAAGACAGCGCCGGAAGTATCATGACAACCGAATACGTAGATCTGAAACCGTATCTGACAGTAGGACAGGCACTTGCACATATCAAGAAAACCGGTATTCACAAAGAAACCATCTATACCTGCTATGTGATCCAGCAGCGGAAACTGCTCGGTATCGTGTCAGCAAAAGACCTGATGACAACCGATGATAATGTACTGATTGAAGATATCATGGAGACGGAGATCATCTCTGTCTCTACACTGACAGACAAAGAGGATGTGGCTCACCAGCTTCGCAAATACGACCTGCTGGCACTTCCGGTTCTTGACACCGATGGTCTGCTTGTCGGTATCGTAACATTCGATGATGCCATGGATGTCATGGTCGAAGAGGCCACCGAAGATATCACCAAGATGGCGGCCGTATCTCCCAGTGAAAAAACTTACTTTGAAGTATCCGCCTGGGAACACGCAAAACGCAGAATCCCATGGCTTCTGGTGCTGATGTTTTCTTCTATTATCACCGGAACCATCATCACCCGTTATGAAGACGCTTTCGCTGCGATCCCGCTTCTTGTATCCTTCATCCCCATGCTGATGGACACCGGCGGAAACTGCGGTTCTCAGAGTTCCACACTGATCATTCGCGGAATCGCCCTGAACCAGGTAACCTTCCATGACTTTTTCCGTGTCATCTGGAAAGAATTCCGTGTTTCCCTGATCGTAGGTGTCGTTCTGGCTGTCGCCAACGGACTTCGGATCTATCTGACCTATCAACAGGCAGGTATGGCAGTCGTCATCGCCCTGTCCCTGGTCGCAACCGTTATTTCCGCAAAACTACTCGGTTGCATCCTCCCGATGTGCGCAAAAAAAATCGGCCTGGATCCGGCACTGATGGCCTCTCCGCTGATCACTACCATAGTCGATGCAAGCTCCATTATGATTTACTTCTTTATCGCAACCAAAGTATTTCATCTGTAGAAAGCAGAAAACATTACAAAAACCATTACTTTTTCTTAAATTATTATAAATTTTCTTGTTTTTGTGTGTACATACTTATATAATAAAATTAATTATAGCATTTTTTCGTATAACAGACAGTTGTTTGCTCCTGTTCGATACACCAGATGCAGAAAGGAATTGCAAGTATGAATATCAATGAATGTTATCAGGCTATGGGCGCGGATTACGAAGAAGTCTTCGGACGTCTCCGCAATGAAAAACTGATCGCCAAATTCGTCCTGAAATTTCCTGACGATCCCAGTTTTTCCCAGCTGAAAAACAGCCTTGCAGAAAAAATACAAAAGAAGCGTTCCGTGCCGCCCACACTTTAAAAGGTGTCGCACAGAACCTGGGATTCACCCCTCTCTATGAAACCGCAGCCGCCATCACCGAAGTCCTCCGCACAGGCAACCTGCCAGACGGTGAGAGTATGATGAATGCGGTTACGAAAGAATATGAGAGAACGATTGCTGCGATTGTGCAGTTGGATGCGTAAATAAAAATGCTCCTGATAATTAATCAGGAGCATTTTTATTTACGCGAGCAACGAGTCAAAGTCTGTACTTATGCGAGACCTTGCCATCTGCTGCAATTACCGTATTCTTTTCTTTATCATCGGTCCGATGATCATTGCAATAATCATTTTTACCAGGTCTGCAGGGATGAATGGGATTACACAGACTGCGAGAGCTGCCTGGAAGGTGTAACCTGCAACTATACAGAACCATACGGTTCCGAAAAGGTAACATACGATGGTTCCGACGATCATACCGATAAGCTGGATCCATGGTTTGCGGCAGTTGTCGATGAACAGTCCGGCAATGACTGCCATTACGATAAATCCGATGATATATCCACCTGTAGGCCCTGCCAATTTCGCCGGACCACCAGTGAAACCGGAGAATACCGGGAGCCCGACAAGACCGATCAAAAGATAGATCAGATAACTGATGGTTCCTTTTTTCCATCCGAGAAGATACAGGGACAGATAAATCGCCAGATTGGTGAATGAAATCGGAACCGGCCCGATTGGAATGGACATCGGAGCAAGAATACAGGTGACTGCTGTCATCAGAGCTGTTATGGTTATTTCATAGGTTTTACTGCGGGATATCGTACTGCTTTGTGTCTGATTCATGTTAATACTTCTCCTTCTAAAGTTTGTCAATTATGCTGATTCAATCTCATAAGTAAATCCGGCATCCGTAATCGTTTTCAGAGTATCTTCGATCCCCTGACCACCTTCTGTCAGATAACCTGAAGCAAAGATAGAATCCACTACGCTAAGCAGTTTCTTTTCTTCCCCTTTAAAATATACTTCTCTTCCGGCGGCGCAGCGAATATCTGCTTTTGGCACAAGAAGTCTTGCAAGGCAGAGAACTTTCATGCAGTATTCGGTTGTCAGCATGGAGATATCGGCATCTCCAAGCGGAGTTCCTTTGATCGGCAGAAGAAAATTGATCGGCAGTGCCTCCGGCTGAATCTCACGCAGTTCAAGGAGCATGTCAACTACATCTTCTTTACTTTCACCCATACCGATGATCCCGCCACTGCAGATTTCAAAACCAATTCCCTGAAGCATGCGGATATTCTGTACACGCTGCTCGAAAGTATGTGTACTGCAAATATTATGATAATAAGAACGACTGCTGTTCAGATTATGATTGATCCGGTCCAAACCGGCTTCCCTGAGCATTCTGGCCTGTTTTTCTGTCAGGAAACCGATGGAGCAGCAAAGATGCGTTCCTTGTTCTTTCATCTTCCGGATCCGGCGGGCAAGTTCTTCAATCTCTTTATCCGTAAATTTCATACCACTCAGACCGATACAATGTCTGGATAAATGATACTCATTTACGAAATCATTATCCTGATACAGCTTATCTTCATCTACCCATTTGTACTTATCAATATCTGCGGTAGAACGACATGACTGTGCACAGTAAGCACAATCTTGAGAACAGTTGCCGCTGCGGGCATTGGTAAGAATATGAATACTTACACGATTCCCCTTATATCGATATCGTAAACTCTTCGCGCGATCGATCAGCACATCCAGCTCTTCATCCGGCGTGTTCAATATAGCGATCGCATCCTCCCTGGAAAGAACAGGTACTTCTTTTTCATAAAATTCGGAATTCATAACATATCCTTTCATTTGTCACGGGCAAAATGCCCTTTCATTTTTCGTACGGATATCACTTTAACACATAAAAGTATTAATTGTCAACTTATTTTAAGTTTAAGTTTACATTTCGCATGTGTAAATTCAAATATCGAATATTCTTCCCCCTCTGGTGTATCCCTATGTATCAGTTGGATGTGTAGGATTATGTATGTTGTAGTGTCTTGAAACCCGGACGTGGAAGGAGCAGGTTCTGGGGTGGGGCAACATGGGCAGGGGAACTTTAAGCTAGCCGCTAACTTCGGCTATATTCACGATGGCCAGCTGACCATCGTGAAAGCCTGCGTAAGCGTCGGATCTTAAAGCTTCCCCTAACCGCCCATAAAGTGTTGCCCCACCCCAGAACCTGCTCCTTCCACTGTTAAATTTTTATTCGACATAAGTAAACTGAAATGACTCAACAACCTCAATCGAAAAAAGCCGGCATCAACACCGTAAAGGAAACACTCACATCAAGACCCTCTCGTCCACCAATCCACAGAAATGGAGCGCCTGCCCGTAAGCTGCAGACAGCCTTTTGCTGGTGCCCTTAGCAAAGATGAGATCCATCGTTTACGGAATCTTAGGCTCGAGCGCTCTCGCGAGAGTCTTAGATGCAGTTAACGATTAGTTCAGATTTGCGTTACCAGCGGTTGTCTGCAGCTTACGGGCAGGCGCTCCATTTCGTCCGGCGTAAAAGAAAAATCTAAGCCTCCCTGACAGCATCCTTCATAGATTTCACATACTCCTTCACATAAGGAACACACTCCACCCCATACTGTCCGCAAAGCTTCACGATCGCCGATCCGACAATTACCCCATCCGACTGACCGGCCATCTTCTTTGCCTGCTCCGGATTCGAGATACCAAAACCAACAGCACAGGGAATATCCTTCACCTTCTTCACCAGATCCACCATCGCTCCGATATCCGTCGTGATCTGAGAGCGCATACCCGTAACCCCCAGAGAAGAAACACAGTACACAAACCCCTGAGCTTCTTTGGCGATCATGGAGATCCGCTCATGAGAGGTCGGTGCAATCAGAGAAATCAGATCCAGTCCGTACTCCTTGCAGATTCCGTCAAACTCCTCTTTCTCCTCAAACGGCACATCCGGTAAGATCAGTCCGTCCATGCCAACTTCTGCTGCCTTTTTCACAAAACGCTCTGTTCCATAAGAAAACACTACATTTGCATATGTCATAAACACCATCGGAATACTGGAATTCTTCCGGATCTTCTCAACCATATCAAAAACCTTGTCCGTCGTAACGCCACCGGACAGTGCACGGATATTTGCCGCCTGAATCACCGGACCCTCTGCGGTCGGGTCAGAAAACGGGATTCCCAGTTCGATCAGATCTGCCCCTGCTTCCTCCATGGCATATACAAGCTGCTCTGTCACCTCCAGTGACGGATCCCCGCAGGTAATAAACGGAATAAATGCTTTCCCTTTTGTAAAACTCTCTGTAATTCTCTTATTCATGGATATCCTCCCCTCTGTAGCGGGCAATCGCTGCACAGTCTTTATCTCCCCTTCCGGAGATGGTAATTACTACAATCTGATCCTTTCCCATCGTCGGCACCAGCTTCTTCGCATATGCAACTGCATGGGCACTCTCGATCGCCGGGATAATACCTTCCACCTTAGACAAATATTCAAAGGCATCTACTGCCTCATCATCCGTGACCGGCACATACTCCGCACGTCCGGTGTCATACAGATGGGCATGCTCCGGTCCCACACCCGGATAATCCAGTCCGGCTGAGATTGAATATACCGGTGCGATCTGACCATATTCATCCTGGCAGAAATAAGATTTCATTCCATGGAAGATACCAAGCTTTCCGGTAGCAATCGTTGCTGCAGTTTCTGCCGTATTAATACCCCGTCCAGCTGCCTCACAGCCGATCAGACGTACACCTTCATCTTCGATAAAATTATAAAAGGTTCCGATCGCATTCGATCCGCCGCCGACACACGCCAGCACAGCGTCCGGAAGCCGTCCCTCTTTCTCCAGAATCTGCTCCTTGATCTCTTTGGAAATTACCGCCTGAAAATCTCTGACAATCGTCGGGAACGGATGCGGTCCCATCGCAGAACCCAGCACATAATGCGTATCTGCGATCCGGTTTGTCCACTCTCTCATGGTCTCGGAAACTGCATCTTTTAACGTGGCAGTTCCGGAAGTAACCGCATGAACTTTCGCTCCCAGAAGGCGCATCCGATACACGTTCAGCACCTGACGCTCCGTATCCTCTTTTCCCATAAATACTTCACATTCCATACCCATCATGGCAGCTGCTGTAGCTGTCGCCACCCCATGCTGACCGGCTCCTGTCTCTGCGATCACACGGGTTTTTCCCATTTTCTTTGCCAACAGTACCTGCCCCAGCACGTTATTAATCTTATGTGCACCGGTATGGTTCAGATCTTCTCTCTTCAGATACACTTTTGCCCCGCCGAGATCCTCTGTCATATGAGCCGCATAGTACAGCCTGGACGGTCTTCCCGCATATTCATTCAGAAGCTCCTCCAGTTCCCGGTTGAACTCCGGGTCATTTTTATAATGATTGTAGGCTTCCTCCAGTTCCAGAACCGCATTCATCAGCGTCTCCGGAATATACTGTCCGCCGTGTACTCCAAATCTACCTTTTGACATCGTTTGTTTCCTCCATTCTTACTATTTCCACTGCCTGACAGATCCGTCCGGCATTTTTCATTCCATCAATCTCCAGACTGCTGCTCAGATCCACCGCCCATGGATGAAGCAGCCCGATCGCTTCCCGCAGATTTTCCACATCGAGACCTCCGGCCAGAAAATACGGTCGTTCGACTTCACCCACCAGAGACCAGTCAAACACTTTTCCCGTTCCGCCGCTTCCCTGATCCAGTAAAATATAATCCGCCACACTCTCCCGGGCCCGCTCCACATCTTCCTTCGACTTTATGGAAAATGCCTGAATCAGCGGTTTTTCTGTCAGTACCTTTAATTCCTGTATATATTCCTGCGATTCCTGTCCGTGAAGCTGTGCTATCTGTATCGTTCCCTCCTCGAGAAGCTCTGCCACCAGCTCTTTCGGTGCATTGACAAATACACCTACCGGAACAATTTCCTCCCGCAGTCCCCGTACCAGTTCCCGTAATGTTGCCCGGTCGATACTCCGTCTGCTTTTTGGATATTCCACAATAAATCCACAGTAATCCGGCCTTGCCTCATTGACCGCCGCGATATCCTCCGGCCGCCGCAGACCGCATATTTTTATTCTGCTCATGCTTAATCTCTCCTGCTGCTTTTTACCCCGATATGCGTTATACAGGATTTCCCTTCCTTACACGCATCCGCTCTCTCATTTACCGGGAAAGTGGTTTCCCGTTCAGTGTCTCAAGCATCGCCTTTTTATCCGGGCTTCGCATCAGTGTCTCTCCGATCAGTACGGCATCCACCCGGTTGTCATATAACAGGTTGATATCTGCACTCGTCCTGATTCCGCTTTCTGATACAAAAACCACTTCCTCCGGTGCCAGATTCCGCAACCGGATGCTGTTATTCATATCTACCTGAAACGTTCGAAGATCCCGGTTATTCACTCCTACGATCCGCGCTCCTGCCTTCAGTGCCCGTTCTACTTCTCGCCCGTCATGTGTTTCTACCAGTGCATCCAGCCCCAGACTTTCTGCCAGCTGCCGGTACTCTCTCAGCTGTACATCATCGAGGATCGCACAGATCAGAAGCACCGCTGACGCACCAAAAGCTTTCGCCTGATAGATCATATACTCATCTACCGTAAAATCCTTCCGTAGTACCGGAATATTGACCGCCGCCGTGATTTCTTCCAGATACCGGTCGGATCCCTGAAAATAAAAGGGCTCTGTCAGACAGGAAATCGCCGATGCACCCGCTGCCTCATATTCTTTTGCGATCTCCACATATGGAAAATCCGGTGCGATCAGTCCTTTTGACGGAGATGCTTTCTTCACCTCACAGATATAAGACATCCCCTCTTTTTTCAATGCCTGATAAAAAGACGGTGTCGGAAGGGTCGCCGGATTCTGTTCCCGGTCCCGGATCCTTTTCCTTAATTCTGCAACAGATACTTTGCCTTTTTCCTGGTCAATCCGCTCTCTTGTCTTTCCTGCAATTTCTTCTAATATATTCATGCTTCATTACTCTCCTGAATGAATGCTTCCAGTTTCTTCAGTGCTGCACCGCTGTCGATCAGCTGCTCTGCCAGACGAACACCTTCTTCCATTGTCTCTGCTTTTCCTGCCACATACAGGGCTGCTCCGGCGTTCATGCATACTGCCTGTCGTTTTGCACCACGTTCGCTACCATCGAGGATCGCTCTGGTGATCGCTGCATTTTCCTGTGGCGTGCCGCCTTTTAACTCGTCTTTCTCGCATTTCTTATAACCGAACTGTTCCGGAACGATCTCATAAGAGGCCAGCTTACCGTCACAGATTTCACACACATCTGTCGGTGCGCTCAGCGTGATTTCATCCAGGCTGTCCGTACCATAGACAACCATACCTTTTTTCACACCCAGTTTTGCCAGAGCCTGTGCCATCGGCTCTACCAGTTCTTTGCTGTAGACACCCATGATCTGCATGTTTGCATTTGCCGGGTTCGTCAGAGGTCCGAGAATATTAAACACTGTGCGGATACCCAGTTCTTTTCTGACCGGTGCCACAAATTTCATCGCGGTGTGATAAGTCTGTGCAAACAGGAAACAGATCCCGATCTTTTCCAGTATTTTTTCGCTCTGTTCCGGTGTCAGCGTGATCTTTACACCCAGGGCTTCCAGTACATCCGCTGCTCCTGATTTGGAAGATGCCGCACGGTTTCCATGTTTTGCTACCGGAACACCACCTGCTGCGATGACCAGTGAAGAGGTTGTGGAAATATTAAAAGAATTGGAACCGTCCCCACCGGTACCGACAATCTCCAGGACATCCATATCATGTTTTAACTGCAGTGCATGGGAACGCATACCTTCTGCAGATCCTGTGATTTCATCAATGGTTTCACCCTTCATAGATAAGGTTGACAGATATGCCGCCGTCTGTACCTGAGAAGTCTCTCCATCCATGATTTCATTCATAACAGCTTTTGCTTCTTCATATGTCAGATCTTCTTTTTTTGCCACTTTGCTAATTGCTTCTTTGATCATTTTTTTCTTCCTCCTCTGACTACATGCATAAAGTTCTCTATCATAATCCTGCCATCCGGTGTCATCACCGATTCCGGGTGAAACTGTACACCGTAGATCGGATATTTTGTATGTTCTACCGCCATCACTTCTCCGTCTTCCGACTCTGCAGTCACTTTCAGTTCTTCCGGCAGCTCTTCCTTTAATGCTGCCAGCGAATGATACCTCGCTGCCGGAAAGGTCTCCGGCAGCTCCTGAAACAGTTGATTCTCACCGATCTGATGAATCTCTTTTTGTTTTCCATGCATCAGTTCTTTCGCATAGGACACCGTTCCACCAAATGCTTCGCAAATTGCCTGATGTCCCAGACACACACCAAAGATCGGAACCTTTCCGGCAAAATACCGGATCGCCTCAATACAGATTCCTGCATCGGACGGTTTTCCGGGACCCGGAGAAAGGATGATGGCTTCCGGTTTCATCGCCTCGATCTCTTCCACCGTATATGCATCGTTTCGCACGACTTTGATATCCGGCTCCACGGAACCGATCAGCTGATATAAGTTATAAGAAAAACTGTCGTAGTTATCAATCAGTACTATCATTCCAATCCCTCCTGTGCCTGTGCAATTGCCTGAACCACGGCCCGTGCTTTGTTGTAGCATTCTTCATATTCTTTCTCCGGTACGCTGTCTGCCACGATACCGGCACCGGAACGAATACAGATTTCGCCCTTCTTTTTATAAACCAGGCGAATCGCAATACAGGTATCCAGATTTCCTGTAAAATCAAGATAACCGATTGCCCCACCGTAGATGCCACGTTTGCTGTGTTCCAGTTCTTCGATGATCTGGCATGCCCGAAACTTCGGTGCTCCGGAAAGTGTTCCTGCCGGCAGGATCGCATCAACGGCATCTACCGCATCTTTATCCGCTCGCAGATCTCCGACTACCGTAGAACCAAGATGCATAACGTGAGAAAAATGTTCCACACACATGTATTTTTCTACTTTCACACTGCCGATCTTACTGATCTTTCCGATATCATTTCTTCCCAGATCCACTAGCATGTTATGCTCTGCCCGTTCTTTTTCATCTTTTAAAAGTCCGGCTTCCAGTTCCCTGTCTTCTTCCCTTGTCTTTCCTCTCGGTCTGGTTCCGGCCAACGGGAAGGTACTCAGATTTCCGGCTTCCAGTTTTACCAGAGTCTCCGGGGATGCTCCCGCGATCTCAATATCGTCGCTGGAAAAATAGAACATATACGGAGACGGGTTTGTCGCCCTCAGCACCCGGTAGGTATCGAAAAGATTTCCTGTCGCTTTTGCCCGCATCGGATTCGATAATACCACCTGGAAAATATCTCCCTCACGGATGTACTGTTTGGCTTTCTCCACCATCTTGCAGTATTCCGGTTCCGGGAACTGTGGCAGGATCTCGGACTCCAGCTTCAGTTTTTCGAATTCCATATGCGGTCCGGTTTTCAGAAGCTGTGCCATCTCTTCCAGTTTTCCTTCTGCCTTCTGATAAGACGCTTCCAGATCATCGGTCATCACTCCGGCGATCAGCAACACTTTCTGACGGTAATGATCAAAGGCAATCACCTGATCGAACAACATCAGATCCATATCCCTGAAATCCTGCTGCTCTTTATCTTCGAGTTTTAATTTCTGTTCGCTGTATTTGATATAGTCATAGGAAAAGTACCCTACCAGCCCGCCGGTAAATGGTGGAAGTTCTTCCATCACCGGTGTTTTATACTGTTCAATAATCTCCCGCAGAGTATCGCCCGGATGTTCCACTTTCTTTGTCACAACCATATCCTCCCCGGTTTTGCGGATATTCAGGACTCCATCCGTACAGGTGATCTCCATCGCCGGCTCATAACCGAGAAAAGAAAATCTTCCCCACACCTCCGTCTGACTGGCACTCTCGAGCAGATAGCAATGCTTACTTGCTTTCCGCAAAACCCGCATCACTTCTACGGGTGTATATCGATCCGCATATAACTCCTTACATATGGGAATCCTGCGATACTCTCCACTGGCTGCGATTTCTTTTACCTTTTCTAATGTTGGATACATTCGGGCACCTCCTGTAAATCTTTTCTGTTACTGTCTTTCCCTTTGTTTTTCTGTCCTGCCGCGAAAGTCTCAGGCAAGCATGAACCTTGACTTGTTGCCCGCGAATCAAAATTGATTCACCGGATCAATTATTGATACACAACGCGAAAAAACGCCCGCCCTCGACAGAAACTTGTTCTTCTGTCAAGGACGAGCGTATGATAAACTACCCGCGGTACCACCTTGTTTCACAGTTTGCACTGTGCGCTTTGCGGAATACCTGCATATTCCCGGCAACTGACGTATGCCCTACGTCGCAGAATACTGAGCCGATTCGAAATAATGACTGTTCACTGCGCCCTCAGCGGTCCATTTGGCAGCCTGCATCTCCACCCGGCTCTCACCCTCCCGGACTCTCTGTGCGCGCATAACTGCTTTGATCTCCGCTTCAACGGTTTACTACACTAAACTTTTCTATAAATTACCACATACATATATATTTGTCAAACACTTTTTTCAAATTTTATTGTTTACTTTTTTCTTAATTCCATATCATCCAGCTGTCTACTTTGATATAATACCAGTAGAAACATCATCATAACCATGATTTTCACTGTTCCAGGCAGGATGTAAAAAACTCCGGAACTCATTCAAGCGGATATTCGCAATCCGCTTCGCTACTTGCTCATAACTGAACAGCTGCAAATTTTTTATACAGGAGGTACATACTATGCGTTATGAAATTCAGGGCGACACTTTACCCGTTGTTATCTGTTATCTGGACGGCGGTGAAAAAATGATCACAGAAAAAGGAGCCATGAGCTGGATGTCTCCAAACATGCACATGGAGACTTCTACCAATGGCGGCATCGGAAAGGCTTTCGGACGAATGTTTTCCGGTGAATCCATGTTTCAGAATATCTATACTGCCCAGGGCGGTCCCGGCATGATTGCTTTTGCCTCCTGCTTCCCGGGAAGTATTCTTCCTTACCAGATTTCCCCCGGGCGGGAACTGATTGTACAAAAGTCCGGTTTTCTCGCTTCCGAAGCCGGGGTAAACCTTTCTGTTTTCTTCCAGAAACGCTTCGGTTCCGGACTCTTCGGCGGTGAGGGATTTATCATGCAGCGCCTTGCCGGAGAAGGGATGGTATTCCTGGAATTTGACGGCCATGTTGTCGAATACGACCTGCAGCCCGGTCAGCAGATCATCGTGGATACCGGTTATCTGGCTGCTATGGAAGCCACCTGTTCCATGGATATCCAGACCGTTCCCGGTGTGAAAAATATGCTTTTTGGCGGGGAAGGCATCTTCAACACCGTCATCACCGGCCCGGGACATATATGGCTCCAGACCATGCCGATCTCGAATGTAGCAGGAGCGATCTCACCGTTTATTCCGTCAAAGTCTTAATTCGCAGAATCTATTTTCCAGACTGTACAGGGAACCTCACACATCCCTGCCTAGAGCGTGTTTGAAAAAGGCTTTTCGTGAGCTGCGAGTCCCAGTTTGTGGGAGATTTTATCCGAATGAGGGCGGCGTAGCGGGCTACGGCAACCGAATGAGGGTAAAATATACCGCAAAGTGGGGCTTGCAGATTGCGGAAATGATTTTTCAGACACGCTCTAGTATCACAGGAATTGTCTTGTACAAATACAGACTTTGATTCGTTTCCCTTGAATAAATCAACAGCCGGTATATGTTTCCCTAAAAATTCGAAGCATACACCGGCTACTGTTTTTCATAAACTGCATTCCTTATTTTGGTTCGTTATATTTTCTTCTCGCAAACTACAAGAAATCCCTTAATTGCTAAAACAAATCTCTGTTTTCTATCCGCAGGATATCTTTGCATGTAAGCAATTATTCAAATTTTACTCTATTTCCGGCTTTCAAAAATACCGTTCTGCTCTCCTGCATTTTCACACGCACCCGGACTTCCTGGTCTGTTTTGCTCGTCAGCCAACAGTTCACACACTCTCCTTCCCACGCGATATCCACCGTAATCGCACCCCGCGCGATCAGACCCTGCACAGAGCCTCGTTTCCACTTCGGTGATACCGCCGGAAGGATCACGAGTTCTCCTCCGTGGCTTTGCAGCAGCATCTCTGCGATTCCCGCAGTAAATCCAAGATTTCCGTCAATCTGAAACGGTGGATGTGCACAAAACAGGTTCGGGTATACACCACCACCCTGGACAGACATCTCTGCAAACGGATCTCGAACCTGCAACATCTGCGCCACCTGTTTTGCCGCATGCGCGCCGTCTTCCATCCTTGCCCACATCAGAATCTTCCACGCAAGACTCCAGCCGGTTCCTTCGTCGCCACGGACAAGCAGACTTTTTTTCACCCCTTCCAGAAGTTCCGGCGTCTCTTTCGTAATACCCCGTCCCGGATGGAATTCATACAGATGAGATAGATGTCTGTGTTCTACTTCCACCTCTGTGAATTCCTCATTCCACTCCTGAATCCTTCCGTCACTTCCCAGCTGTGTCGGTACGATCGCAGGCAGCTGTTCACGGATCGTTCCTGAAAGAGCACCCTCTTTTTTTAATACTTCACATGCTTCCAGATAATCCCGAAACAGATTTCGAATAATTGCCAGAGTATTTTCTGTATACAGTGCCACCGGCACTGCTTCTCCCTGATCCAGAAAACAATTTTCCGGCGATGTCGCCGGAACCACTGCCAGTCCTTTATCCGTCTTTTGTAACATGTTGCTGCAAAATCTGGCATGTTCCTCCAGCACCGGAAAAATCTCCTGCAAATACTCTCTGTCCAGCGTAAACAGATACTCCTCATAGAGATTCCGGCACATCCACGCCCCGCCAAACGGCCAGAACGCCCAGTTTGCCAGTCCTGCTGCCGGTGATGTCTTTCTCCACAGATCCACGTTATGGAAACACGCCGCACCTTCACAGTGAAAATATTTCTGCGCCGTCTCCCTCGCACTTTCCAGCAGTTCCCGGTTCATCCGCACCAGCGGCTCTGCCAGTTCATGAAGATTACACGGACCGGTCATCCAGTAATTCATCTCGGTATTGATATTTACCGTATAATCGCTCTTCCACGCCGGGATCCGGTCGCAGTTCCAGATACCCTGCAAGTTTGCCGCCTGCGTGCCCGGTCTGGAACAGGAAATCAGAAGATACCGACCATAATCAAACAACAGCTGCTCCAGCCCCGGATCCTCGCCGTCTTTTTTATACTGTTCCAGCCGTTTCGAAAGATCCATTCCGTCTCTGCTGTCATCTCCAAGCGTCAGTTTCACTCTCTGAAAATACTGCTGATACTCTCCGACATGTTCTTTCCACAACTCTTCTACGGATATCCCGGTCTGCTCCCGATCCTGAAGTAAAAGCTTTGCGGGATCATTTCCTTGCGTATACGGATGTCTGGAAACACCTGCAAACCCGGAACGAATCAGTATCCGCATAGTAATTTCACGAACGTTGACACAGCGAACTCCCATCTCTGTCGGAACAATCTCCCCGTTTTCCGTCTCAAACATGCACCAACCTTCGTACGGCATTCCTTTTTCCTGCGGATTTTCCGAAAAAATAAACTCGCTGCCGTCCCCTTCTTTCGCTCCCACAGGAATCTTACTTTTTCCCGGCATCTGCCCCTGCATTTTCCATATTTTTCCGTCCCAGCTGTTTCCCGTAAGAAACCCGTCGTCTGCCGTGACCACTATGGTAAATGCTTCCTCTGCCCGGATCTGATACACCAGAACCTGTGACGGTGCACTGCAAAAACAACAATGTTCATAAGATTGCCCGTGATTTCGATATGTCACCCGGGCAGTTGCTGTCTCGAGATCCAGTTCTCTGTGATAGTCCGCAATTTCCCGTTCTCCCTCAAACCGGATCCGTACCGTGCCGAAAGGCTCATACATCTCTACATCTTCCGCCGTCTCCTGTGCCTGATTCAACACCTGTGTAGCCTGAAGGTAACTCCCTTCTTTTGCATACACTTCTGCTTTTTTAATATCCTCATATCCCATACCGGTGCGCGGATCCCCCGGATAGCCCGACCAGAGGGTATCTTCATTCAGGCAAAGTGTCTCTGCCTCCCCGTCCCCGAACATCAGCGCTCCTATCCGCCCGTTTCCCAGCGGAAATGCCTCCTGCCAGACAGTTGCCGGCGTCTCAAATATCATTTTCATACTCTATTCCCCGTTTTTCAACTTCTTATTTTTCCTGTTACCTGCTACTTTCTTCATATCCCGTTTTTATCTGATTTCACATTGTCTCAGCGGATACTTTTCATTATCGTTCGTAATTGTTCAATCTCTTCACAGTTGCAAGCCAATACGCCTCATGAAATACTGCCTACTGAATAATTATTACTGTTCTATTTTCCATACAATCGCAATCGGCGTCTCTCCCTCACGATACTCTTGGGGAATCACCACCTGTATTCCTTCCTCCGTCATCTTCCATTCAGCCTCTTTCTTCGTATCTACCATGGAAATCCCGCGGATTTTCCCCTGATAGGGAATCAAAAGTTTCTCTTCTACTGCTTCCCTTTCCTCCGGATACAGCCGAATCACATAGACGACATCGCCTTTTCGCGTAAATGCCAGGTTTCCGCTCCGGTACGGCGCACAGATCCGTGTTCCGTAAATCGCTTCCCCGTACATCTGCATCCACACGCCCAGTCCCCGCAGGCTCTCCCAAGCTTCCACCGGGATCCTTCCGTCTGGCTGAGGGCTTATATTTAATGCCAGATTTCCGCCCTTCGCCACAATATTGACCAGAAGATTTACCAGTTCTCTCGGTGATTTATAATGATCTCCGTACGCATAATTAAAATCAGCTCCCAGCGTCAGGCAGCTCTCCCAGGGCACACACAGCGGTTTTTCCGGCACACACATCTCCGGTGTGACATAATTCTCATAAGCACCGCCCACCGTCCGGTCTACTGCCAGCACCCAGGGCTGCGTTTTTCGCACTTCCTCCACGATCTCTCCCAGCCGGATATCCTGTCCGTTTGTTGCTGCCACCCATCCGGCATCAAACCAGAGGATATCCAGCCTTCCATACTGCTTTCCAAGTTCCAGGATCTGATCGCGGGTAAATGCACGGAACCGCTCCCAGGCTTCCGGATTTTCTTTTGGATCATAGGTGGGATTCCTTGTCGTTTTTCCGGTAAATACTTTCTCTTTTTCCCAATAATCCGGACAGTGCCAGTCCGCCTTTGAATAATACACCCCGATCCCAAGTCCCTCTTTTCGAAACGCGTCAAACATGGCACGGACGATATCCGCATACTTATGTGTATGAAACGGACAGTCCTCTGCCGTCGTCTTGTATTCTGTATATGCTGTGTCCCACAGACAGAAACCGTCGTGATGTTTTGTGGTCAGAATCAGATACCGGAACCCACATTTCTTTGCCATCTTCGCCCATTCCTCCGGCTGAAAAGCCACCGGATCAAACGCACGGTTTAATGCTCGGTATTGCCTCTTAAAAACCTCCCCGTCATCCGTCCAGTCCACCGTCTTTCTGGACCACTCCGCATCCTCATCGCTAAGTGCCCAGCTCGCCACCATGCCAAGCTGATTGTACACTCCCCAGTGCACCATCAACGCCAGTTTCTGATCCTGAAACCACTCCAGCTGCTCCCTCAAAATAGGCTCCTGTGGCCAGACATAAGATTCCTCCTGACTGTATGTATGAACCCCCTGATTCACAATTTCCTGTTTCTGCTCTGTCTCTTTTCCCATTTCTCTTCTCCGTTCGCATACTTATTTTCTAATATTGTTTAGTCCTGACTGCCCCATAGCTTTTCAGTCACTTCCTGACATCATACCCCATATACTTTGTCATTCTATTCTATAGTGTACAAGAAAGAGGTAGCAGATTCAATCTTTTCCGACTGAATCTGCCACCTTTTTGCTGTCCATTTCGTGCTGATAACACGCTTCGCAGAATATTACCATTGACCAGTAATCCCTGTTTTCATATTCATCAAATAACATACATATGCTTCGCGAATTTTACACGTTATCGCAGCAGTCACCAAGTTCTCATGTAGGCATGAACTTTGGCTCGTTACTTGCGTAAATTATTTCGGTAATTTTACCTCAACAAGATCTTCTTCCCCCGGTTCCTGTAGATTTCCGCCCGGTTTCACATACAACAGACTGTTGATCTGCTCCGCTTCCACAATCTCATCCGTTGCATATTTCACTGTATAGGCTTCCGTTGTCTCACCATCATATCCCTGCTCCTGAGACTGGAAAACCATTTGCCGGACAGTTCCGTCTTCCATACGAAATCCATACAAAAACCACGGTTCTTCATATGTTTCCCATGTAGTCACCCCATCATCGCCATATGATTGTTTTGTAATCTTCTTTCTTGGCATATCATAATGGATCGTCAGAGACAGCGGCGTAATCTCTATGGATTTTACTACCGTATCCGTATCTCCGATCGTCTGATTGACCGACAATCCTTCCTCTTTTTCCGTGCCTGCAAGTTCCCAGTCCAGCGTCCAGGTTCCTTTCACACCCGAGACAAATTCTGCCTGTTTATTTACCGTACCTAAATTTTCTAAGATTACCTGGATCTTCTTACCTGCCAGCCCGTTTTCTTCGTTCGAATCAATCTGCATGAGATATTCCATCGTTCCATCTGCTTTCTGATAGACCGGCTCATCCTCTTCACCGAAATTCCGGAAACTTCCGGAAACATTTACTTCTTTTCCATCTATCTTCACAATAATCTGCTCAAATTCTGGCTGTTCTTTCATTTCTACTGAGTATCCTTTTACTGAAAACGCCAGTTGACTGAAATTCTGATCGGTAATACTCTGCAATGCAGTAACCGTGATTCCCTGGCTGGTGCAGGATACTCCTATCGATTCTGCCGCTCCTGTTTCTTCCAGTTCTTCTTCCTGTGCCTTTGTCAGCTGTAGTTTTTCTTTTAATCCATCCGACCACCGGATATATACCCCGGCTGCCACAGATACCGTTGCCAGAGAAAGGGTAGCAACTGCCAGAATGATAGCCACTTTCTTTTTCGAAACTACAGTTTTTCCGCGTTCATTTTTCTGCCCTTCTATCTCTTCATGCATCCGTTTCTCCTGGCGGATCTGACCGTATGCCAGCTGCATCTTATTCCGTACAACTTCCGGTATTTCTGCTTTCTTCTGTAAAATTTCTATTTTTTCCCGTTCCGTCATAAAGTCCTCCCCCTTTCCATCTTCATCTCATCCGCCAGCTGTTTTCTCCCACGTACCAGTCGGGTCTTTACCGTTGCCGCCGGAATATCCAATATTTCACTGACCTCGCGTATCTTAAACCCATCCACATAATAGAGAAGCATCACTAGGCGATACTTTTCATCAAGACCTTGTAACACCTGTTCCCACTCTGCCATTCCATATCCATCTTCCCGTGCATCTGCTTCCGACACAGTATCTTCCGTCAGCAAAAGTTCTTTTTTTCTCAGCAGATCATAGCATTTATTCATCAATATCCGTATCATCCATGTCTTCACATATCGGTTCTCCTTCAACGTAGAAAGCTTTTCCCAACAGACCAGAACCGTCTCCGCCATTGCATCAGCCACATCTTCCTCATTTTTCAAAATGGTTTTCGCCATTTTATACATACAGTCCGACTGCGACTCCATTAACCGAATAAATGCCTCCTCGTCCCCGCTCTTCGCTCTTTTTACCAATTCCAAATGCTCTGTCACAGCGTCACCTCCTCTTTTCGTCTTTCTGTTGATTAGACGGAGTATTTCTCAAAAAAGTTTCAAATTTTTATCAGGATATATTTCATAAATGGAAATGCGTATAGGATTCGTCTTTATCATGCAATGCAAAAAGAAAAGCTTTAGTTATCTGTAACTAAAGCTTTTGAAGAGGCGCAGACCGGATTTGAACCGGTGGATACTGGTGTTGCAGACCATTGCCTTACCACTTGGCTACTGCGCCATTATGAAATTGTAGAAAAATCTTTCTCAGATTTTTCAGTGACTCCGACGGGAATCGAACCCGTGTTACCGCCGTGAAAGGGCGATGTCTTAACCGCTTGACCACGGAGCCTTGTTTTTTTGTTTGTGTCGTATCTCAGTGACGAATGTTATTCTATCATAGGTTTCAGAAGAATGCAAGCACTTTTTTAAAAAAATTGTATCTTTTTTTCAGAAATTCCTGTACAATAACAAATGTATGGATCATACAGCGAATTATGCTATCATTCTACGACATAATTGTGCTGTAACCGAGTCAGGCGGATATTCGCAATTCGCTTCGCTGCTTGCTCATAACCGAACAACTGCTTATTGCTCTTCGCAATCTACTTAATGATACGTAAGGAAAAAGCTGATTGCAAAGATCCATTCAATATAATTTTCAGGAGGAAAATATAAAGATGAAGGAAACTATCTTACTTTTCAATATAACCGACCGTAACACCAAACTGAAATTAGAACGCATTCTCTTGCCGCTGAAGCTCCGGATCCGGCGGATCCCGGTGTCTCAGTATGGACAGACACTGGCTGCGCTGTGTGGCCTGGAAGAACCTGCTGATCTGCCATCTGAGAGCGCCGTAACCCCATCTTTTTCCGATCCTATGATGATCTTTGCAGGTTTATCTGAAATGACCCTGAATCGCGTTCTGGCAGGCTTACGCGCGCAGCAGATTCGTATCCCTTACAAAGCTATTCTGACGCCCACCAACCAGAACTGGACACCGGAGGAATGTTTTATCGAGATCAAAAAAGAACACGAACAGATGCATGGCTTGAATCAATAATCTGTTCTGTCAACCGTTCTTAGATAGGAACAGCCGGTTCGAACCACAAAAACATTCAAACCGGCTATTCCTGTCTTTACTCATTGATTTGTATAATAAATACTCAATCTCCCCGTTTCCATCCGATCAGTTAAATTCATCCTCTTCCACATACTTCTCATTCGAATAGGCAAGACCATTCTGATATTTCACAGTCACATACAGTGTCTCGTCTCCGTCCTGCACTTTCACATAGCATACATCGTCTTTGAACTTGTCCGTGATCTCAATCTTCTGATTCTTATAATACAGCCATACCGTTCCGTCGTCGTTATATTCCACATCCGGGCTGTTCGCTTCCTCCAGAAGTTCCTCACCTGTCAATGGACGTTCTGTGCCATCCGCTTCATAAGCGATTCCACCACCGCTTATTTCTCTCGTTTCTCCGTTTTCATCCGGATACTCTATGGTATATGTGCCATCGTCTGAAACCGTCATGTTTGCAGTCGTCTGGTCTCCGTGTAACCATACCTGAACCGTTCTCTGAATACCGCCAACATTTGCGGCATAAGCGGTTCCTGTTCCGCCCGCCAGAAGAATACATCCTGCCAATGCAGCTGCGGCTACTTTCATATTATGTTTTTTGTTTAATCTGCTCATATTCTCTACCTCCACAGAAAACTGATCGGAGGTATGCAACACCGAAAATGCCTGTTTGTAACGTTCTTTATTTGTCATCGTCCCATTCCTCCTTCAAAGTCTCGCGAAGCAACATTCTTCCACGGGATAATCTTACTTTGACATTACTCTCCGAAATCTTCAGGATCTCCCCGATTTCCCTGACACTGTAATCCTCGTAGTAAAACAGATGAATCACAATTCTGTATTTTTCAGGGAGTCCCATCACGGTTTCAAACAGATGCTCCGACTCCGGTGTCTCAAAAACGAGTGTCTCCATATAATCTTCCAGGGAAGTTTTATTCTTCCTCCAAAATGAAAGATTCATATTCTTCGCTTTATTGATCGCCACCCGGATCAGCCATGCCCGTATATGCTGCTCACTTTCAAATTCTTTTTTGCTGTTATAATATTGGAGAAACGTATCCTGAACAGCATCTTCCGCATCCTGCTGATTTTTGCATACGTTAAATGCCACTGCGTACAGACTGTTCTGATATCGGTCCACCAATTCCTGTATCGTTTGTCTCATGAGTCTCTCCTGTATCAATAACCCTTGCGCCAGCTTACCGGCGTTGATTATTTGTTTTCAAAGGCCTTTCACTAATAATACAAATAACAGCAGGTAAAGGTTACAAAATTTCAAAATATATATAAAATTATCCTGAACCACAATATATCTGTAAAATCTGACCTGACAAATATCTGTATAACAAAAAAACCTGCAAGATACATTCTCTTGTATCTTACAGGTCTATTCTATCTCATTCCTCCCAGAGCTTTCCCTGCCTTTCCTGGCATAAAAAAGCTCCCCCAGTTGGACTCGAACCAACGACACTGCGGTTAACAGCCGCATGCTCTACCGACTGAGCTATGGAGGATCATTCTCTTTCTCTCTTTTCTCTCCATGTACCTTCAAAACTGCACACACGTAACATCCTTCTTCCTACTGCTTTGCGATCAACCACTCTCCTGATCATGACCAGTACCGGCTCGACTTCCGTCTCGCCTGTCTGTCAGACTTCTGTCTCTGCCTCTCATCTCTGTCTTTGGAAGTTCACCTCACTTCGTTCAGTGAACGACCTTCCGACTAAGATTCAGCCTTCGACTTCGTCTCGTCTTCATCAAGTCTACAGGTCAAACCCTCGACCGATTAGTAACAGTCAGCTCCATACATTACTGCACTTCCACCTCTGCCCTATCTACCTCGTCGTCTTCAAGGGGTCTTACTTCTTT
>ERZ839767.1423-NODE-1423-length-36132-cov-19.444161_pt1 | contig 36132 bp, 52 predicted proteins | sample MGYA00519879_ERZ839767 | MGnify/ENA primary metagenome ERZ839767 (study PRJEB31850, sample SAMEA3708852) | human gut metagenome | biome: human gut; feature: human-associated habitat; material: faeces | place: China | collected 2014 ... | reverse complement strand
GGCAGAGGTTCATTGGGGGGCTCTTGAAACTACCCTAAAATCTATTATACGAGGTGAAAAAATGCTGAAATTTTGCATCTATGGGCAGAAAATGGAACTGATAAACCGTCAGACGATCGCCGATCAGCAGATCTGTTTCGTGGATATGTGCTTTCTGTTCTCTCCGGACTGGGAACAGATGGACAAAACGGCACAGTTCGCACAGGGCGAAAAGACCTATAACGTGCATCTAGGCACGGACAACGTCTGCCGCTGCTTGCTCCCGGCGGAGCTGCAGACCGGCTGTGTCAGCGTCAGCGTGTTCGGCTATGCGGCGGACGGCTCTGTCCGTGCAACGACCGTTCCCCTCGGCATCGGCATCAAGCGTTCCGGTTTTCGGGGAGACGGCGAAACACCGATCCCGCCCACGCCGGACTTGTATGCACAGCTACTGGACGCCATCGACAAGAAGATCGCATCCCTCCATGACGGCAAGGACGGCGTAGACGGAAAATCCGCCTATGAGATCGCCGTAGACAACGGGTATCCCGGCACGGAGCAGGCGTGGCTGGCATCTCTCAAAGGGGACAAGGGCGACACCGGCGAACCGGGAGCAGCTGGCGAAAAGGGCGAGCCCGGCGAAAAAGGTGACACCGGAGCTGCCGGAAAAGACGGCAGGGACGGCACAGACGGTGCGACAGGACGTGACGGAGTAAACGGTGCGTCTGCCTATGAAATCGCCGTACAGCACGGCTACAACGGCTCAGAAACGGCATGGCTGGAATCCCTGCACGGTGCGGACGGAGCAAAGGGCGATATCGGAGCATCCGGCAAAGACGGTGCAGACGGATTTTCTCCTGTCGCAAAGGTGGAGAAGTCCGGCAGCGTGGTGACCATCACCATTACAGATGCCAACGGTACAACGATCGCAACGCTGACAGAGGGTGCAGCCGTAGACCTCACCCCATACGCAAAGACGGTCTATGTGGACGAAAAGGTGCAGGAGCTGTCCGACAGCCTGACGTATACCTTGCAGGAGCATACGCTGTCCATCACGCATCTGGAGGAATCCGCACACACCCATGACAATCTGGAAACGCTGAACAAGATCAGTGGAACAGAGTGGACACAGCTGGTTTCCACCAGGCACTATCACAACAACATAGAAACGCTGAACCGCATCAGTCCGGGGGACTATGAGAATCTGAGCAGCAAGTTCCCGGCGAGAATCACGGCATTAGAGGATTCTCTGGGTGACATCGCCGCAGCTCTGGCGGACATTGTGGAGGTGACCGAGTAAATGGCAACAATCGCACAGTATATCGCAGAGATCAACCACCAGCGTGACCTGCTGGCAGGGCATTTGGTTGTCCGTGGCATCATTGCAACGGCAGATGAAAAGCTGAATCTGCTGGTACACAAGGTTTCCCTGCTGCCCTCTGGTTCGACCGAAAAAACAGTGGTTTTTGATGCAGACCACCGGAAAAATGTGAGCCTGCTCTACAACGGCACGCTCTACAGTCTGGAAGATTTCGTGGCACAGTATCCGGATTTCTGTAGTTCCAAGAACGAGTACGCACTGAACTATTCCACATCCATTTTCGGATGGGATTACAGCTGCTTTACCTGTTCGACTGTGCCGCTGACGCTCTCTGCGGCAACACAGATCGCCGTGCGGTTTCTGGCAAGCAGCACGGAGACCGGCATCATGCGGCTGGTGCAGTCGGACAGCGGCACGGCAGAGGACATTCTCAGCAAGGCACAGACAGAGGGCAGCTACATTGACCTGTCCCTGCAATGGCTGTACAGCACGGACTACATCACCACGCTGACACCCTGCGAAGGTGTCACAACAGGCACATATTATCTGGCATGGGTCGGGCGGAGCAACAACAGCCATCCGCTGATCCGTTCCATCACAGCGATTTAAGGGGGAGCATATCATGAATATTGTAGAAGCAGTGGAGCAGCTGAAACAGGGCAAGGCAATCAAGCGGAGCAGCTGGGGAACCGCTGAGATCAAGGCGGCACAGCTGGACAATGGACAGTACCAGATCTTCGCATCCGGCGATCTGACACCGGAAATGCTGGTGCTGCTGTCCGGAGATTATGAGGCAGAGGGGGAGACGGCATGAAGGAATGGATTTGTACAATCGTTGGAACGGTTGGCGGTGTGATCGCCGGACTGTTTGGCGGTTGGGATACGGCGTTGGCAACGCTGTTGATTTTTATGGCGGTAGACTATGTGACGGGATTGATCGTTGCGGCTGTCGGAAAGTCGCCGAAGGGCAAGCTGTCCAGCAAGATCGGCTGGAGAGGACTTGCCAAAAAGTGTGTTGTGCTGCTGTTGGTTCTGGTGGCAGCACAACTGGATGCAGTTCTCGGCGTGGACTATGTGCGTGCTGGTGTTTGCGTTGCATTTTTGTGCAACGAGGTGATCTCCATTTTGGAAAACGCCGGCTTGATGGGCGTTCCACTGCCAGCAGTGCTGAAAAACGCTGTGGAACTGCTGCAAAAGAAAGATAAATAAAAAAACACCGCCCGACAGCGTACAGGCTGCCGAACGGCGTGGTGTGGGGTTATTCGTTGCTGTCTGTGTTATCCCGGCACAGAGCGTCCAGTGTCACGCCCAGTGCATCTGCCAGCTTGATGGCGTTTGCAACAGTACATTGATTTCGCTTTTCAATGTTTTCGATGGTGCGGACGGGAACATCTGCCAGGGCGGACAGTTTCGGCACAGAATATCCCTTCTCTTTTCGGATTTTTCTTAGGTTCATTTTTTTCCCTTCCGGTAAAAATAGATCACGAGTTTTGCGATGCCAAAGCATATCAGCAGGCATCCCAGTTTGGTGAGTATTCCCATTTTGTTGACATTGGCAGATTTCTATGGTATAATAGAAAAGCAGCAGGGAGGGTGTTTTTCGCACCCTATGCCGCCCGTTCTGTTAGTCGATGATTTTATCAATCAGGATTAGCAGAACTCCTACGATGAAGTCTACCAACGCTCCGATCAGAAGATTGCTGACATCAATCTTTGACTTTGGTTTTTTGCGTTTGGTGGGCTTCTTTTTTTGTTTTGCCAATGATGTTCTCACCTCCTCTCTATGATACTATTATACCACATATTTTGGTGGTTGTCAAGAAAGTTCCGGAAAAAATATCTGAAAAATACGACAAATAACAGGCATCGGATTTGTACATTTTGTACAGAGAAAAAGGAGATGATTTCATGACATTGAAAACCTATTCCAACAGCGATACCACGCAGATCTCCGCACATTTCAACGCCAGAGAGTTCCGCTGCAAATGCGGCGGAAACCACAGCTGCCAGATCGCCGCAGAGCTGGTGGACAAGCTGGAGCAGCTGTATGCGGCGTTGGACTGTGGCAAGATCATCGTCAACAGTGGCTACCGCTGCACGGCACATGACAAGGCAGTCGGCGGCAACGGAGCAGGGCAGCACACCAAAGGGACAGCGGCAGACGTAGTGTGCTACGACAAGTCCGGCGGTATTATTTCCGCAAAGACGGTGTGCTGCAAGGCACAGGATCTGGGCTTCGGCGGCATTGCCAATATCAGTGCAAAGTACCAGGCAGTGCATCTGGATGTCCGCACCGGCAGCCGGTACTACGGCGACGAAACCAAAGGCACAAACACGGTGACAAGCGATTTCTACATCTATTTCGGCATTGCCAAAGACAACAAGTACAGCCGGAAAGCAACGGCAAATGGCATTGACGTTTCCAAGCATCAAGGCGTGATCGACTGGGACAAGGTCAAAGCATCGGGGCAGGTGGATTTTGCGGTGATCCGTGTAGGTATCGGCAGTGACATTGCGGAGCAGGACGATGCACAGGCAGTGCGGAACATGACGGAGTGCGAACGTGTGGGGCTGCCCTACGGCGTGTATCTGTATTCCTACGCACTGACCACACAGGAGGCAGAGAGCGAGGCGGCACATATGCTGCGGATGATCTCCGGCAGAAAGCCGACTGTCGGCGTGTGGATCGACATGGAAGATGCGGACGGCTACAAGCAGAAACACGGCAAGCCGCTGGATACCGCAAACGGCAGCTTGTACACGCAGATCTGCCGGACGTTCTGTGACAGGATTCCCGGGGCAGGTGTGTACAGCAGTACCAGCGTATTGCAGCATATTCTGACGGTGGGTGATCTGCCGGTCTGGGCGGCTCAGTGGGGCAGTCAATGCACCTACAGCGGAACTTACCAGCTGTGGCAGTACAGCAACAAGGGCAGCGTGGACGGCATCTCCGTCAGCGTGGATCTGGATTATTTCTACGGCAAGTTAGGTGCAGCTGCGGCAGGTGATGCCGACAGCAGCGGCATTTCCACGGAAAGCGGCACGTTGGAACAGATTTTGCAGCATGTTGCGAGCATTGACAAGAAGCTGAAATGAGAAAACCGGCAGTACAGCAGGAGATTTCCTGGGTTGTACTGCCGGTTTTTTGTTGACAATCGAAAGAAAATGTGCTATACTATTTTTTGAAAATATTGGAGATAGCAAGCAATGACGGTGTAAGAATTGTAAGTTCGCACTTTGTTGCACCGCCTCCACCACACGCAACACTGCACGAACTCTCCCGCAGAGCAGCGGTTACCTGCTCCAGCGGGGGAGTTTTTGTTTTATCGGTCAGATTGACCAGCACCGTGATCTGCTCCTTGTACACGATGACCTGATTCACAAGCAGCTGCAGGATCTTCTCCGTGCCCTCTGCCTGTACTTCCAGCAGACGGTGTGCGAAGTACTGGAAATGTTCCAGCTTCAGCTCCGGTGCGTCGGTTTGCAGCAGTCGCACTTCCATTTCCAGAGCCGCTTTCTGCTGTTCCAGCTGCTGCATGGTCGCCTGCAGGGCTGCCGACGTGATGCCGTTCAGCACGGCGTTTACGGCGTTCTCCAGTTTCTTTTCCGTTTCCTGCAATCGCCGCTGTGCAGCCGTCAGATCGGCGTTTTCGTGGGTGCTCTGCTGGTACAGTGCATAGGTGGCATTTGCGATCTGCTCGCACGCCTCCGGAGTAGTGTACTGTGCGATCGCATCCAGCACAGCATGTTCCAGTTCCGCAGCAGGCAGCCAGCCGCAGCATTTGTTCGGGCAGCAGTAGTAATAATACCGTTTGTCCGTTTTGCTGGTTCCGGCTCTGCCGGTGAGCCGTCTGCCGCAAGTGCCGCAGATCGCTTTCCCGGTCAGCACATATTCATGGGGGCTCTGGGTGTGGCGGTGCTTGTGTCTGGATTCCGTCAGACGTTCCTGCACGCTCCGGAACAGCTCCGGCTCGATGATCGGGGGACAGTGGGCATCTTCTCCGGCACACTGGAACGTCCCTGTGTATCGTTGGTTGGCAAGGATTCGGGAGATGGTATCAATGCGGAACTGCTTGCCGCGGCTGGTAGTGTAGCCGGCGTGGTTCAGATCGTCGCAGATCTCAGTGAATGTCATGCCGCTGTCATAGCCGGTGAAGATCCGGCGTACCAGTGATGCACCTGCTGGGTCGATCTCCATCTGCTTGTCTGCTCCGATGCGATAGCCCAGAGCCACGTTGCCGCCGGTAGTCTTGCCCTTGATGGCATTCTCACGCATGCCACGCTTGATCTTCTGGGACAGCTCCGCACTGTAGTACTCGTTCATTGCCTCCAGCAGTCCTTCCAGAATGATGCCCTCCGGACTGTCTGTGATATGCTCTTTGGCAGAGAGGACCCGCACGCCGTTGGCTTTCAGCTTGCTTTTGTACATGGCACTGTCATAGCGGTTTCTGGCGAAGCGGTCAAGCTTGTACACGATGACCGCCTGAAAGGTCTTGTATCTGCTGTCGGCGATCATCCGCTGAAACTCCGGACGGTTGGCAGTCGTGCCGCTGATCGCACGGTCGATGTACTCTCCGATGATGTGGATGCCCTCAGACGCTGCAAACGCCTTGCATTCCCGAAGCTGTCCCTCAATGGACTGCTCGGTCTGCCGGTCGCAGCTGTAACGGGCGTAGATCACTGCATTCATGTGTATATTTCCTCCTAAGACTTGATTTTTCAGAGGAAATATGCTATAATAGACCTTGTTCTGGAGGGCTATTATCGCAATAGTTTTTCCTCTTGCCGTCTCACGGTTGCCGCCGTGGGGCGGTTTTTTTATCCGTTTTCTTCAATATCCTTGCGGATCAATGCCTTGATGTATCCGGCTTTGTTGGGTACGCTGCCCAACTTGTCCATGATGTCTTTTTCTGTTGTCTTTACGACTTTGATCGTGTACGTCTTTGTGTTTGCCAGATCGTATTTCTTTTGCGGTGTCATGCTGCACCTCCGAAAAAAGTATCTTGCCAAAAGCGGGGAAGTGTGGTATAATGAGATAACACAAAAAAGCGGTGGCAAGAACCGCTCTTTCGTGTTTCGATTGTGTAAGCCTATCGTTTATTCGGTGGGCTTATCTTTTTTTGCCATGTTCCGTACTTCCTGGACTGCCTTTTTGACTTCGTCCATTTGTTTGTCTGTCATTTCTTCCATTTGAGCTCATGACAAGTTCAATACAACAAGATTGAAACATTGTCTGTTGACTTTTTTATTTTAATGAGTTCCAAAAACAGCAATCCGGCAGCTAGGCAATCGGCTGCGGAATCATGTGCATTGTCAAAGAATATGCACACTTCATTGCAGACCGTTTCAAGCTTATAGTTTTCTAATTTGTCTCCATCATAATCCCGGACGATGTTTCTGCTTAGTGATAATGTGTCGTATGCGTCACAAGTTTCAATGGATGACATTCCACACACATATAGAAATTTCAAGTCAAATGGTGCATTGTGTGCAACTAGCGGAAGTCCTTCTATGAAATTTTCCAGATCTCCTGCAATTTCCTTAAATGTTGGTGCGGTTTCAACCATAGCGTCTGTAATGTGGTTGACTTCTGTCGCTTCACTTGGAATCGGTTTTCTTGGTTTACAGTAGGTTGAGAAGATGGATACCGGCTCAAAATCACGCCATTTTATCGCAGAAACTTCTATAATATCACCGCCGCCGGTGGAAAGTCCGGTGGTTTCAACATCAATACTGATAAAATCTTTCAGCTTGCCGATGTTGGTATTTGAACGAAGTGTCAGATAATTTGGGCTTAACATAATTTGTTTGTTTCGACTTCTTTTTTCATCGGAGAAAGTGATGGAATGAGAGGGAATCCCGTTCAGAATGCACTTGAATTCCGTTTCAAAATAGTTTCTATAGTCGTATTTACTGGGGGCACTTATGTGGCGAGTTGTCAAATACCGATGCAATGCTGTTTGATAGTCCAGTTCTTCCGGCGTGATTGGTATTTTGGGTGTGATCTTTGGTTTCGCAGGCGTAGTATTTACGGGTTTCGATTCTTCCGGAAGAAATAATTTCGCTCCACAGTAGGCACAGAAATTCGATGTCTTTTGATTGGCTTTTCCGCATTTTGTGCAGTAAACAATGGGTGCGTTACTTGCGGTAGCTTTTGTGCCTTTGGATGTGAGTTCGTTAAGCTTGCTTGTGATGCTTTTCAAAAAATCATTCATTTTCTATCATCTCATGAATATGTGCTTTTATTTACAGTTCCCGCATCAGCGTTACCGCTTTTCCCAGAATGCGGATATAATTCAGTTCCTCGCCCGTATACACCAGCGGTGCATACCTTGGGTTCTCTGCGATCAGCTGCAAGCGGTTGTTTTCACGGTCGTAGTAGACACGTTTCAGCGTAGCCTCATCTTCAATGATAACGGCAGCGATTTCACCGTTTTCCACCATAGACTGGCTGCGGATAAAGACCACATCGCCGTCATGAATATCAGCGTTTATCATGCTGTCGCCCTTGGCTTTCAGGCAGAAATCCGCACGAATATCCGCATCTGCGGAAACGTAGCTTTCGTGATCTTCATCGGCGTAGATCGGCTCGCCGCAGGCAATCTCGCCCAGCAACGGGAAACGCTTTAGCTTGACGGGGTGGAGGTTGTCGAATCGGTCGTAAAGGCTCTGCTCCGTTGTTTCCTCTTTGATTACATCGCTTTTTCCGGCAAGCCATGCCGGATTGACACCGAGGTGTTTTGCGATTGCCTCCAGAACAGGCAGCTTGATTTTTTTGACCTGTCCGGTTTCATACCGCTGTACCGTTGATTTGTTCATGCCGACAGCTGCTCCCAGTTCTTCTTGTGTAATATGTAATTCAATTCGTTTGTCATGAATACGTTTTCCAATTTCAATTGCTTCGTAGTTGTCCATTTCCTCACCTCCTTCATGATTTGATTATAGCATATAGAATTGCACATTGCAATAGTTTTTTTCGATTTTTTCAAAAAAAGTTGCAAAACGCTATTGACAAACCAGTTTTGCTGTGGTATAATTGCAAATAGAGAGTTGCAAAACGCAACATTGAAAGAAGGTGAGAAAATGGTAAATTCCGATAAGCTGAAAGGCATCATGCGTGAAAAGCGTATGACACAGGCAGATGCCGCAAAATTACTGGGACTTTCTGAATGCTCCGTCAATCAGAAAATCAACAACGTCCGCCCGTTTTTCTTGGATGAAGCAGAAAAGCTTGCGAATGCTCTGGAAATTGATTCCGGCGGTTTTGGCGTATATTTTTTTGCTTCATAAGCTGCGAAACGCAACTAAACATAGCGTGACACTTGAACGGCAGCTGTGACCGACTTCACAAGAAATCTTGTATCTCCCCTTAGGGGGAAACGAAACAGAAAGGAGGCAAAGAGAAATGGTACTGTTAGCAGCAACTGTAACTTCGGCTATTGTTTCATTTGTTATCGCACGATGTTATCTGATTCTGGCAATGAAACGGTTGGAAAAGGATTACGCAGAGTCGATCGATCAAATGGAAAAGGTCAGTTTGAACTTTATGAGCCAAGTGAAAGAACAGACCGAAGGAGCCCTTAATCGGATAAACAAACTCTGATGAAACTTTCTCCAAGCGGCGTTAAAAACACGATTCCTCTTTGCATCATTCTATTCTCTACAGCTATAGAATGCCCCTCGTATAATCTATTTGCATTTTCTTCTAAGTCACTATAGCATTGTTCGTTCGTTAGACGCTTTGAGTAATCAACATCAACAAGACCAAGTCTGTCTAAATTTGAAATAGAGTTCTGAATTTGTGTTATATTGAGATCGATTTGTTCATTTTCATTTAGTGTAATGTATATAAAGAAATTTGTCATGACCGTCTGATACCCACCATGAGTGTCTCTTTCTCTTAGCTCTAGAATTGGGTGGTCTTTTCTAAACTTAAATGTCATAAGGACTTTTGCATCAAGGACAGACATTTGTTTTATGATGCTTGCAAAAGAAGGGTGTACAGAATCGCTTGTTGTAGAATTCATGGAACTGCTAATCAAGTTGACAAACATTTTTCGCAGTTCCTCATCCGTGATACAGCTTTTTGAGTTTTCAAGTGCCTCATATGCAGTATGGAAATCAGGTTCAATTAAGTTCTCTTGTGGTATCTTTTTTACCTTGTCTTCGAGTTCTTGTTTGTACGCCTCAATGTTCTTCTGGTAGCTGAGTTGTTTTTTCTCAATTCGATATTGGTAAGCAAGTTGTGCAGATTGTCCTAAATACTCTATAGGAGCAAAAACCAAGCTAAAAGCACTTGCAAGTCCGTTTCCCAAAGCAGCGGTTGACTTGTCAAAAAGATTGTGAATGGGCTTGTTGGCTAAATCAGTGACATTCTCAGAAACATTAACATCAATTTTTGGCATGATTAAAAACTTCCTTTCTTAATTAATTGATGTTCATATTATAACACAAAAACGGACGAAAGTCAAGTGCAAATCAGACAGAAAGGAAACAAATGAAACAAAAGAATTACAATTACCCATTTCTCGAATACGAGATCAAACGCAAAGGCGTTAAGAAAAAGACAATGGCACAGGTACTCGGCGTAGATGAGGGAACACTCTGGCACAAAACGTGCGGAAAACGTTCATTCACCGTAGAGCAGGCAATCTTCATTCAGAAAACGTGGTTTCCGGAAACGCCGATTGAAGTGCTGTTTCAGCACAGAGGAGGTGAAAAACAGTGAAAACCGATGAAAAAAGCACTCTGTATCTGTGTGACCCACAGAAAAATACAGAGTGCCAAAAAGGAATTTGTCAGATGCCGAATGGCTGCTTTCTTACCACAAGGAAAGAATTTGCCGTAACTGATGAGAATGAAAATCCTATAATTGCGACTGAATTACCTCAAAAGCAACCTTCTCGGCAATAGATGCCAACGAACGAAGTGATGAACAGCCTAATTCTTTTGCAATCGATTTTGTTTTATTCCAGATGTTGTTGTTTCTGACATTATCAAGGAATTGATGCCCATCGTAAGTTAAGCTGGAATAGGTGCACGCATAAATGCCTCCATCTGCATTCATGATGCTTGCATTTATCAAATCGCCTTCTTTCGCTTTCAAAGTGGTGTATGCAATCATGTTTTTTGGAAATTTCGGCAATGCCTCTGCCATAGCGTCCAGTGTCATGTATTGATAGTGCAGATCATCATCAAGATTTTCAAAATCCTCTAGCTTTAACAGCAATGAGCGTAAGCAGTCATAGTCTAACTTCATATTATTCACCTCCCTTCCCGTGTTCCCATTATACCACATCGGAGCAAGGAATACAATGCACCGTCCTGAGCATGACGCAAAACCGCTTACCAACATCTTCAATCTTCAATCGCCATTGTGGCGAATACCTCCTTTCTTATCCATGCGGCAGTACTGGCAATGCTGCCGCAGATGGAGCGACGAGTATCAGCCGGGTGCAACTCCCGGACGCTCCGCAATTTCACAAGGTGAGGTGATACATATGGCTGACAAAACGCAGGTACAGGTAAGAGAAGTCAAGCAGTTGCTGCGGGAGTTGCTGAAAATCTCTGGAATGTCTGAAACCAGTATCAAGCTTGGAATCACGTACATTCAGGGACTGTCGGACGGAGAAGCAACGCAAACAAGCACAAAGGCGTGACAACAGAAAGGAGCATAACATGGCAAAAACCAACCTGAAAGAGATGCCGGTGGAAGTTCGTTCTTCCGGCAAAGAACCGCAGAACGACTTCTTCGCAGCATTTCTGGAGTACGTGAAGCAGCACGCCGATGAAGCGATCGCTGCGGTAGAGGCACAGAAAAATGCCGCAAAGTAAATCAAGAACGTGAAAGGAAGTATCATCATGGAAGAAAAGAAGAAACACATTGAGATCAGCATCAAGATGGACGGGAACGAGCAGATCACCCCGAGTTCAAAGATAAGCAACGCCAGCCCCGCCGAAGTTGTGAATTGCTATCTTGCCGGTGCGTTATACATTGCCAATATCATTGCAGATAGCAGCAACGGTAAGCACGATGCAAAGCAGATACTGGGAGCAATGCTCAAAAGGTTTGTCGTTGTTCTTGCACACTTCGACGAAATCATGGAAAAAGAGGAGGACTGACCCATGATCCTCAAAATGACCGCCGAGGAATACGACGGCGTGATAAAGTATCTGCTGTCCCTGCCCATGAGTAGGGCGGACTTCCCGATGCTGGAGCATCTCTACGCCGGCGGCGGGATCCCGGAGGTACTCGGCGAAACCAGCAAGGAACTGCGTGCCAGAGTGGCGATGAATGCCGCCAAGGCGAAGTGTGATGAAAACACATTGAAAGGAGAGAAGTGCTATGAACATCAGGGATTTTTTGCAAATCCAGTCGCTGCCGTATGCACAGAAATTAACATTTGTTGAATGCAGAGCGTGGGAGTTTTATAAGAAGATCACCAGAGAGGGCAAAGAGTGCCATGTCAGTGTCGGTGGACTGGACAGCATCACGCTGCTGGTTTTTTTGCGGAGCATCGGCATTGATGTGCCGGCGATTTCTGTAAGTGTTCTGGAGGACAAAGGAAATCAGGAGGTTCACAAGCAGCTTGGCGTGATCAGTATCAAGCCGTACATGGGCAAGGCACAGGTCTTGCAGCAACTCGGGTTTCCTGTGGTAAGCAAGGCAAAGGCGACCAAAATCAGTTATCTGCTACATCCGGATGCAGAAAAGCAGACGTTTATCCATGCGATCATGACCGGAGATATGGGCAAGCAGGGCGGATATAAGCACAGTGACCGCATCAAGCTGCAAGACAAGTGGATCAAGCTTTTTGGTGGTAACTACCGCGACATGAGGCCAGATCTGGAAATCAGACCGGCACCGGATTTTCAAGTGTCATCTCGATGCTGCTACTACATGAAAGAAAAGCCTTGTGATGACTGGGCAAAAGCACACAACAGCGTGCCGTATCTTGGACTTATGGCATCGGAAGGCGGACAACGGGAAATGGCGTTGATAAAAAACGGGTGCAATTACTACGGAAAAAACGTGACCAGAAGCTGCCCGTTTGCGACTTTCACCAGACAAGATCTGCTACAGCTGGCGATTGATCTGGATGTACCAGTACCGAGAGCATACGGCGAAATCGCAAGAAAGCCTGACGGGACGTTGTACACCACAAGAGCACAACGCACAGGCTGTTCCATGTGTGGCTTCGGTATCCATATCGAAAAACGCCCGCATCGGTTTGACCGTCTGCGGGAGGACAATCCCAAAGAGTGGGAGTATTGGATGTACCGCTGCTGTACCGATGCAAACGGTGAAAAATACGGCTGGGGGCGTGTGTTGGACTGGATCGGCGTTGAGTGGGAAGATGTGTACCACGAGCAAAAGCAGATGTCTTTGTTTGACGAGAAAAGAGATCGAACAGAAAAAACCCCCGCACCGGCGGCAACCGGTAACGGGGGCATGGGTAAAAAATAACCATACTTATCATACCACGAACGGAGGAATTTGTCAAATGAAAACCGAGAAAACTGTAGCCTGCCACTCAGACGCATACGTCTACGCGACAGCGATCGAGAGTATCCGACACGACGACACGCTGGACAAGGTGATGATGCGGGATGCTCTGCGGCGGCTGATCGCTGACTTCGACAAGGCGGTCATAGCTGACAAGGAAAAAGCGGCTGTCGAAGAAGCCAGCCGCCGTGGCTGAGAAAGGAGTGATGTCACATGGGGATACCTGTCCTCATCATGGGCGAGAGCGGTTCGGGAAAGTCCGCATCGCTCCGGAATTTCGAGCCGGGGGAGATCGGCATTTTCAACGTGGCGTCCAAGCCGCTGCCGTTCCGGAAGAAGCTGACCAGTGCAGATGCTGCGGACTATCCGATGATCGTCAGCACGCTGAACGCACATCATCTGCTCCGGTACGCCATCGATGACAGCCAGTATCTGCTGGCGTTTGAGTTCTTCAGCCACGCCAGCGAAAAGGGCTATGAGAAGTTCACCAACATGGCACTGAACTTCTACAATCTGATCCGGTTTATCCAGTTCAACACGCCGCCGGACTGCATCGTGTACTTTCTCCACCATGTGGAAACGTCCTATGACAGTGCCGGCAACCGGCGGCTGAAAGCAAAGACCATCGGCAAAATGCTGGACGAAAAGCTGACGGTGGAGGGTTTGTTCTCCATCGTGCTGCTGTGCCAGTCGGATTCCACCGGTAGGCACTTTTTCCAGACGCAGAGCAACGGAAACTCCACGGCGAAATCGCCAATGGAGATGTTTCCGGCAGAGATCGACAACGACCTGAAACTGGTAGACAATGCGATCCGGGATTACTACGGATTGCAGCGGTAACACCGCAGAATGAAAACAACCATCAGAAAATGTGTAAATTCTTGTTCATAGTTGCACGTCGGCGTGCAACTTTTGCCCTCTGCGGGGCTATATATGGGAGGACATTTTCAAAAACACATTTCCAACCCACAACTCACATTTCGATTCTAAGGAGGAATCACTATGGCAATGTTACAAGGAATCCAGGGTGCAAACAGCGTGCAGGAAAAGGCAAGGGGCAGCAGCTCCTTTGCACCGCTGCCGGCAGGGGGCTATGTATGCCGCATTCTGGCGGTAGGCGTGGACAAGACCGATGGCGGCAAGCAGTTCATCAAGCTCTGCATCGACGTGGCAGAGGGCGAACACGCAGGCTTTTTCCAGAAACGCTATCAGGCGGACGCATCCAGCCAGTACGGGCAGAAGTGGAAGGGCGTGTACAAGATCTGGCTGCCCACGTTCTCCGGCGACAACGACAAGTACATGAGGGAGATCGCAGAGTACAAGGGCGAGCTGAACGCTATCTCCCGTGCGAACCATCTCGCCGAGCCGAACATCGAAGCCGGATTCGATCCAGATATGTTCAAGGGCGGCATCATTGGTGTGCTGTTCCGTGAGGCGTACTACAACGGCAGCCGGTTCACCGAGCCGGCATTTCTCTGCGATCTCCAGAAGATCCGCAGCGGTGACTATGAGATTCCGGAACCCAGAGTGCCCCAGCCGGCAGGGGGAGCATTCGCCGGAGCAGGCACGGGCAACGCCTTTGCACAGCAGTCCGGCGGTGTCTTTGCGGCAGCGTCACAGCAGCAGACCGCACCATTCGGACAGCCGTTCCAGCAGCCTCAGAATGCCCCGTATCCGCCGCAGCACCCACAGCCGCAAAACTACTCCTCACAGCAGCAGACACGCCCACAGCCGGCACAGAACACCTCTCAGCCCTATGCTGCGCCCACAGCCGCACCGCAGCCACAGCTGGGTGACCTCAGCGACTTCGAGGAAGTCATCACCAGCGACAATTTGCCGTTTTGATGCGATAGCATGGGTTTGAAATCAGAAGGAAGGAGAGATGCAAAGCAATGGCAGAGGAAGAAAAGAAGTCTTTTTTGTTGTACACCGACCGCTGGAAGGAGATCCAGATGCTGTCCAATGAACAGTGCGGCGTTTTGTTCAAGGCACTGTTCCGCTATGCCAATACCGGCGAAAAACTGGAGACCGACGACATGGCACTGCGGGTGCTTTTCAGCTTCCTGTCCACCCAGATCGACGATGCGTCGAAAAAGTGGGAGGAAGTCCGGAAGAAACGCTCTGAGGCAGGGAAAAAGAGTGGTGAATCCAGACGAAAAAAGCAAAAGCGAACAAAACGAACAAATGTTCAAAGTGTTGAACAAGCACAAACAAAGACGAACAAATCCGAACAAGAGCGAACAAAACGAACTGTTACTGTAACTGATACTGTTACTACAGTATCAGATACAGTACCTGTATCTGATATACCGCAGGACAGCACCGCCCTGGAACGGGCGGCACTGCCTGCTCCGGAAGAGGAAGAAGTGATACCGTGGGATGAGATCGACTTTGAACTGGTGTAAGGACGTGAGAGTGTGAAGTACAAACTGGAGCAATCGGACATCTACGCATTTGCATCACGCATGGGCATTGCCGTCAAGCCGAAGGGCAACGAGATCAAGTTCCAGCGATGCCCCTATTGCAGTTCCAGCCGGCAGGATCAGTGGACATTCTCCATCAACGCCGTCACCGGTGCGTACTGCTGCCCCAGAGCCAGCTGCGGTGCGTCCGGACACTTCGTGGAACTGGCACGGGACTTTGACTTCCCGCTGGACAGCATCGCTCCCAAGCAGTACAAGGAGCTGCCCCGTGTCCGCCTGCTCACCTCCACGCCGGCAGAGGAGTATCTCTTTCGTCGTGGCATCAGCAAGGAGATCACACGGGCATACGGCGTGACGACAAGCCCCGACGACCCGAACCAGCTGATCTTTCCGTTTTACCGGAAAGCAGCTGATGCAGACGGACAGGTCTACACCCGTATGGAGTTCGTGAAGTACCGGCTCATTGACTACGACAAGAGCAGGCACAAGGCGAAGGAGTGGTGCGAGAGCGGCTGTAAGCCCGTACTGTTCGGCATGGATCACTGCGATCCGGCAAAGAGCAGGACGCTGGTCATCACCGAGGGACAGATCGACAGCCTTTCCCTTGCCAGTGCCGGAATCCCCAACGCCGTCAGCGTCCCCAACGGGGCGAGAGGGTTCACATGGGTGGAGCACTGCAGGGACTTCGTGACACAGTTTGACACCGTGGTGGTGTTCGGCGACTGCGAGCGTGGCAGCATTACGCTGGTCAACGAGATGCGGGAGCTGTTCCCCAATGTGAAGATCCGCACCCCGCGGCTGAAAGACTATCTGGGGGAAAAGGACGCCAACGACATTCTGCAAAGCTTCGGCGAAAAGGCACTGCGGACAGCGGTGGAAAAGGCGGAATGCTATCAGCCGGCGACCATTCGGGAAATGGCGGACGTGGAGCAGGTGAATCTGGACGATGTGCCTCACTTCCGGACGCTGTTCCCGAAACTGGATCACGCTCTGGGCGGATTCTACGAGGGGCAGCTCATCACCATTACCGGCAAGCGGGGCACGGGCAAGAGTACTGCTGCCAGTATGTTTGCGGTGGCGGCACTGTGGCAGAACTGGAACGTGCTGTTCTACTCCGGCGAAATGGCGGACTATGAGGTGAAGCGGTGGATCGACTTCCAGATCGCCGGCGAAAAGGCAATCCGGGAGCGTGTCTATACGTCCTCTTCCGGCTATTACCTCGACCCGGAGCAGGAGCGGCAGCTGGCGGACTGGTACCGGCACAGGCTGTTTCTGGTGGACAACGCCGCCATGGAGGAGCAGTCCAATCCAGACCTTGCGGCGGAGATCGAAACCGCCGTGCGGACATACGGTGTCCGGTTCGTGATCCTCGACAATCTGATGACGGCGATCGATGCCGGAGAGAACATCTACACAGAGCAGAGCCGCTTCGCCAAGCGGATGAAAGCCCTTGCCCGAAAACTGCACATCGTGGTGCTGCTGGTGGCACACCCCAGAAAGAGCAACGCCAGAGAGCTGACCGGCGACGATATTTCCGGATCCGGCGATGTGGCGAACCTGTCGGACACCATTCTCATGCTGGATCGTGTGGAAAAGGAAAAGGACGACAGGGGGAAGTACTGGCAGACTGTGCTTGCGGTGCAGAAGAACCGAGCCACCGGCGTGCTGGTACAGGGCGATGACCGGATACCGCTGCGGCACAGCAAGAAGTCCAAGCGGCTGTATCAGCTGGGGGACGGCGGCGTGACACCGTTCCCCTTCGACCTGAGCAAGGCAAAGGTGCAAAAGACGGTGCTGCCGTTTTGAGGAGGTGCAGAAATGGAACTGGACGAACTGGATCGCAGGGCGTATGCCATGCAGGTGCTGCCTGCCGGACTGGAGCCGCCGGAGATGTACTACTTTCTGACCATGCGTGCCTTATACGCCATGTTTGCCACAGGCAGACTGACCGAGGAACAGGCAAAGCAGGAAAAGCGTGCCGTGCTGGACGGCTACCGGCAGTGGGACTTGCAGCGGCGTGTGGGACAGCAGGAAATGCGTGTGCTGCGGCAGGTGACAGAGCGTGGAAACTATTACGAGAAAAACGGCTGTAACGTCTGCCGCCAGCTTGCCGATCAGCTGTGCGGACTGAACCCCTCAATCACCTACGGTGACAGCTCCCCTAAAGGGGAGCCACGATAAGGAAAAGGAGATGAATGATTATGGGCGTACTGCGGACGTATCAGGAAGATCTGGTGCGGCGGACAAGCCAGTCCTGGCGGACGGGACACAAAGCACCCTGCATTGTGCTGCCCTGCGGCGGCGGAAAATCGGTCATTGTGGCGGAGATTGCCAGACGCACCACGGAAAACGGCAAGCTGGTGCTGTTTCTCGTCCACCGCAGGGAGCTGTGCGACCAGATACGGGAGACGTTCCGGTGGTGGGGCGTGGAGATGTCCCTGTGCAACATCATGATGGTGCAGACGGCGGCAAGGCGGCTCAGCCGCATGGAACAGCCGGCACTCATCATCACGGACGAGAACCACCACAGCCGTGCGGCGACCTACAAGAAGATCTACGAGCAGTTTCCCGGAGCATTTCGGGTGGGCGTGACGGCAACGCCGGTGCGGATCGACGGCTCCGGTCTGGGCGATGTCAACGACGATCTGATCGTGGGCGTGTCTGCCAGGTGGCTGATCGAGCATCACTGTCTGGCACCCTATGACTACTACGCACCGTCGGAGTTCGATATGTCGGACGTGCAGACCAGGCACGGAGAGTATGACATGGCAGAGGCGGAAAAGGTGCTGTCGGAGAAGTGCATCTACGGCGATGTCATCAAGCATTACCGCACCTATGCCGACGGGAAAAAGGCGGTCTGCTACTGCGTGTCTGTCCGGTACAGCAAGATGATGGCGGAGGTGTTCTGCGATGCCGGCATTCCGGCGGCACACATCGACGGCAGCACTCCGAAGGGCGAGCGTGACCGTGTGATCGCCGCATTCCGCAGCGGTGAGATACAGGTGCTGTGCAACGTGGACTTGATCTCGGAGGGATTCGACGTGCCGGACTGCGGCTGTGCGATCCTGCTCCGCCCCACAAAGTCCCTGACGCTGTATTTGCAGCAAGCCATGCGGTGTATGCGGTACAAAGAGGGCAAGCGTGCGGTGATCTTAGACCATGTGGGCAATGTCCGCCGGTTCGGAATGCCGGACGACGACCGGGAGTGGACGCTGGAAACACGGCAGAAAAAGGCGGCAGACCCGTTCGAGGTGCTGGCGTGTGAGAAGTGCTTTTACATCTTCCCGAAGTACGGGAAGGACGGAAAGCGTGCCACCTGCTGCCCCAAGTGTCTGGCACCGCTGAAAAAGCAGGCGGAGGAAAAGCCGCCGGTGCAGGAGCATGATCCGGAGGAGAACACGGCGGCAGAGCTGGAAAAGGTCACAGAGGTACACGTTGTGCCAGCCACGCCGGCACAGTGCCGCACCATGGGCGATCTGGCGGCATACGGCAAGGCAAGAGGGTACAAGCCCGGCTGGGCGTACTACATGGCAAAGAGAATGGGACTGATACACAATGACCGAAGAACATCGGATTCAAAATGAGATACGGGCGGCGGTGTCGGAGTTCTGCATCATCTTCCGCATGAACGTGGGGAAAGGCTACACCATGGACGGGAGATGGTTCAGCTCCGGCGTTCCGGCAGGATTTTCGGACCTGTTCGGGGTGCGGAAGTCGGACGGGCGAGCCGTGTTCATCGAAGTGAAAACGCCGAAAGGCAGACCCACCAGAGAACAGAAGCACTTCCTGGAACAGATGCGGGCAGCCGGTGCGGTCGCCGGCATTTGCAGGAGTGCGGAGGAAGCGGTGGGGCTGGTGAAGGAGGAGAAAGAACATGAAAGAGATTAAATTGAAAAACTGTCCGTTTTGTGGTGGCGAGGCGGAAATGGGATTCCGTGACGCTAGTGCTTTTGTGATGTGTACAAAATGCCTTGCAAGAAGCAGAACGGTTGTGGCGTGTGTTGACTATACTGCGAGAGAAGTTGCTGCTGATGAATGGAATCAGCGGACAGATCAACTGCCGAAAGCCCGCTGGACACGAGAAGATGTCACGAGTTATGACGGTGAAACGATCAAGAATGGGGCTGCGATCTGTGGTAGATGCAAAAAAGCGTTTTTTATGCCGACGGACACGTTTGATTACTGCCCGAACTGCGGAGCAAGAATGGACTTGATTGAAACAGATGATGACCTTTTACGGTTGATTCAGAAAAAAACGGAGGGAGAGAAATGAGTGAGGTTAAAAGCTGCCCGTTTCGCAAAAGCGGAACGTATATCAGCATCGATGATTACCGCAAGAAAAACGGTTGCTTAGACTGTGATCTGGAATCAACTGGGTGCTGTGCGGACTGCATTGTGTCGGAGACCTGGGAGGCAGATGTAGCACCTGTGATACACGCAACAAATTTAAGTGCTGTGGCGTGGTGCGACAAGCTGATCTGCTCTCATTGCGGTATTGTTTTGCAAGACTGGGTAGAAGTTAGATACGATGAGGATATGGATGATACGACGCATTACGAGTATGTGTTCAATTATTGCCCGAATTGTGGGGCAAAGATCGAGGAGGCACAGCCATGAACACCAGAAAAGACCGTTACGCCGTCCGCATTTCGGAATCCTCTTACATCGAGATGCAGGAACAGGCACTGCGTGACGGAGCAAAGCAGGGCATAGCAGTGGCACTTGTGGCATTGGAAAAGGCATTGGGCTGGCGAAAGATTCGTCTGGAACGTGTGTACGGTGTCGTGGACGAGCTGCTGCATCTGCCGCAGATCTTCGGGCATGACGTGACCGCAGATGATGCAATCGCATATCTGCGGAAAACATACGGCATTGACGTAGACCAGCTGGACGTACAGGCGGATGCAAGCGGAAAGGAGTAGACAATGATCGACGAAGAAACAAGACGGCAGTTTGAGGACGAGGTATATCTCATCTGCGGCGAGGACAAGAAAACGGCATCACGGATCATGACAGCGTTTGACACGCTGCGTGGCAAGCCCGGCGTGCTGGTTACCGAGGAACAGCTGAAGCAGATCAGGAAGGAATTTTGGGGTTCCAGCGATAATGTTCTCGGCAATGACATGATCGAAATCGACGAAGCGTATGGCATTGTGCGTGAGTGCATCGGGTGTGAGGAGGAGTGACACATGGTACAGGAATGGATAAAAACATCTGAAAAAGTTCCGACAAGTAACGGCGAATATATCATCACCTATGTGTATTGGGATCCCGGCGAATTTTGTGGTACTGTGATTGTTGGCACAGCAGAATTTGACGGAATGCACTGGACGATACACGGCAGAAGTGCATACGACGCACTTATCGGTGAGCGGTATCCAGTGATTGTGCTGATGAATGGGAGAACACCTGTCGGCACCAAAATCGATGTTGTTGCATGGATGCCGCTGCCGGAACCGTGCAGGTGTTAAACCGAGTGAAAAGACAAAACAAGGAGGACTATACATGAAGAAAAGAATTATTGCAGCTGTAACTGCTGTGTGCATGATGGCCGCATCTATGACAGGATGCACAGAGGCGGAAAGAGCAACGTACAACGTGCAGAAAGAGGCAGACTATTTCAACGTAGAGCGGCGTTTGTCTGTCATCAATGCCAGAACGGACAAGCCGATCTTGGAACTGATCGGGTATTTTTCCCTGTCCAACAACAACGACAACGAGCTTGTTATCACGCTTGAAGTTGCCGAGAATCAGTACAAGGTGGATTATGTCTACTTGAACAACTGGACGATCTACACAGTAGAGGACATCAGCGGAGCACACGTTGATCCGTATCATTACGAGATTAACTTCTTGCCGGAGATGATCCAGCCTATTAAGTTTACGCAGAATGATTGAGGTGATGTGTAATGACCATCGAAAACCTGAACCAATGCCGCAGTGCATCGTTAGCGCGTGCGAACGCCAAGCGGCGAATTGCAGAACTGCGGGAAGATGCGACAGGTATCAGCGGCATCCGATACGACGGCGATATGCCGCACACCAGAGGGGAGCCTCTGTCACGGCAGCAGCGATACGTTGAGGCACTGGAACAACTTTCCGCCGAATACGAAGAAACAACAGCTGCATGGGCAGAGAAAGCCGCAGAAGTAGAACGTGCCGTGCGGTTTCTGCCGCCGAAGTTGGGAGAACTGGTGCGGCTGCGATACATCGACGGTCTGAAATGGGAACAGGTCAACGAACGGCTGTACATATCGCCGACAACTTCCAAACGTCTGCATCACGCTGCACTGAAAAAAATGGGGCTGGAATAAAAGTTGGACTTTTATGGACCCCTCATCCTGTGCTATAATGATAATATCCAATACTGACAAGAACCGCTGCAAGGGTGACCTTCAGCGGTTTTTGTATGCCGGAAAGGAGCGTGATCCGATGCCCTACAAACAGCGTACCCAGTGCCGCCACCCCGGCTGTCCGGTGCTGATCCCGGTAGGCAGCAAGTACTGTGACAAACACAAGCAGCTGCATCCTGACCGACTATCTGCCGTCAAGCGTGGCTACACCAGCCGGTGGCAGCGGATCAGCAGACAGTATCTGCGGCAGCATCCCCTGTGTGTCCGGTGCGGCAGACCGGCACAGGTGGTAGACCACATCGTTCCCCACAGAGGCAAGGAGCAGCTGTTCTGGGACGAGAGCAACTGGCAGGCATTGTGCAAGGCTTGCCACGACAAGAAAACCGGCGAGGAGGACAGCCGCCCGACCTACGAATACTAGGGGGAGTGATAGGGGGAGGGGGTATCAAAATCTCTCCAGGGAAGGCTATGAAAAGACCGGCGCCCAACTCCGTGTGAGAGTTCGCAAAATGAAAAGAGGGGGGTATCCGGCGGAAAACGGCAGGAGGTGACACGAAATGGCAGGAAGAAAACCGAAGCCCACGAATCTGAAAGTGCTGGAGGGCAACCCCGGCAAGCGGCAGCTGAACCGGAACGAGCCAAAACCAGACGCATCTGTGCCGAAATGCCCGGCATGGCTGAGCCGTGAGGCAAAGCGTGAGTGGAAACGCCTTGTGCCGTTTCTGGAACAGGCAGGACTGCTGACCCAGATCGACCGTGCCGCTTTCGCCGGCTATTGCCAGTCCTATGCCGACTGGGTGGATGCCAAGGCACATATTGCCGCAGAGGGCAGCACCTTCGAGACACCCAACGGCTATCAGCAGCAGACCCCGTGGGTGTCCATTGCACAGGCAAGTCTGAAAACCATGCTGAAATTCTGCACGGAATTCGGTTTGACACCGTCCTCCCGCAGCCGTATCGTGACGGCAAATGCACCGGAATCCGAGGCGGACGACATGGAAATGCTACTGGGCGGTGACGGATGATGGGGAAAAACGACCTGCGTCCGGCGGAATTTCCCCGTCTGGAGCACTACGAGCCGTCCGGATTCATGCTCCCCACGTCCCATTATGATGCCAAAAAGGCAGACCGAGCCGTGGCGTTTATCGAAAATCTCCGGCACACCAAGGGGAAATGGGCAGGCAAGCGGTTCTGGCTGCTGCCGTGGCAGGAGCAGATCATCCGGGACGTGTTCGGCATCGTCAAAGAAAACGGCAAGCGGCAGTTTCTCACGGCGTATGTGGAGATCCCCAAGAAAAACGGCAAGTCAGAACTGGCGGCAGCGGTCGCCCTGTACCTGCTGTACGGGGACAACGAACCGTCCGCCGAGGTGTACGGCTGTGCCGCAGACCGGCAGCAGGCATCTATCGTCTACGACGTGGCAAAGCAGATGATCGCACAGTCGCCGGCACTGGAAAAGCGGTCGAAGGTCATAGATTCTGTCAAGCGTGTGGTGAACTACAGCAATGCCGGATTCTATCAGGTGCTGTCCGCCGAGGTCGGCACCAAGCACGGGCTGAATGTGTCCGGATTGGTGTTCGATGAGCTTCACGCACAACCGAACCGGAAGCTCTGGGACGTTATGACCAAAGGTTCCGGCGATGCCAGAGAGCAGCCGCTGTTCTTCGCTATCACTACCGCCGGGAACGACCGGAACAGTGTGTGCTGGGAACAGCATCAGCTGGCACTGGACATTCTCCACGGCAGAAAGGCAGACCCCACCTATTATCCGGTGGTGTATGGCTTGCCGGACGACGCAGACTGGAACGACGAAAAGAACTGGTACAAGGCGAATCCTTCGCTGGGACACACCATTCAGATCGATCGTGTCCGGAATCTGTACCGGCAGGCACTGGACAATCCGGCGGACGAGAACAACTTCAAGCAGCTGCGGCTGAATATGTGGACATCTTCTACAGTGGGCTGGATCCCGGAACACGTCTTTGACTGGGGCAGCACGCCCATTGACATGGCGGCACTGGAGGGCAGAACGTGCTATGCCGGACTGGACTTGTCCAGCACAACCGACATCACGGCATTTGTGCTGGTGTTTCCGCCGGAGAACGAGGACGCACCCTACATCGTGCTGCCATACTTCTGGCTGCCGGAGGACACCCTCGACCTGCGTGTCCGGCGTGACCACGTCATGTACGATGTCTGGGAAAAGCAAGGGTACATCTGCACCACAGAGGGCAATGTGGTACACTATGGCTTTATCGAAAACTTCATCGATGCACTGGGACAGAGATTCCACATCAAGGAGATCGCCTTTGACCGTTGGGGTGCGGTGCAGATGGCACAGGACTTAGAGGACATGGGCTTTACCATGGTACAGTTCGGACAGGGCTTTCGTGACATGAGCCCGCCGTCCAAGGAGCTGATACGGCTGCTGCTGGAGAAACGCATTCAGCACGGCGGCAATCCGGTGCTGCGGTGGATGGCAGGAAACGCTGTCGTCCGGCGTGATCCAGCCGGGAACATCAAACCGGACAAGGAAAAGTCCACGGAGAAGATCGACGGCATCGTGGCACTGGTCATGGCACTGGATCGCTGTATCCGGCACAGAGATGATACAGAGAGCAGCGTGTACGATGAACGAGAATTGCTGGTTTTTTGAGGTGATGACACATGGGAATTTTTACAGGACTGTTCAAGTCCAGAGATAAGCCGAAGAACTACTACCACAGCCCGTCCTATGCCTATTGGTTCGGGCGGTCGAAAAGCGGTGCAGAGGTCAATCCCTTTACGGCGATGCAGCAGTCGGCGGTGTACGCTTGTATCAAGGTGCTGGCGGAATCCGTGGCACAGCTGCCCCTGCATCTGTACGAGCGGACGGAACACGGCAAAGAGCCGGCAGTGCAGCATCCGCTGTACAAGGTGCTGCATGACCAGCCCAATCCGGAAATGACCTCGTACACGTTTCGGGAGGTGCTGATGACGCACCTGCTCATTTACGGCAACGCATACGCCCAGATCATCCGCAACGGTCGGGGCGAGGTGCTGGGGCTGTATCCGCTGGCGGCGAACCGTGTCCGGGTGGAACGAGAGGACAGCGGTGAACTGGTCTATCTCTACCGCCGCTATGATGATGCGAACCCTAATTTCAGGGAACAGGGCGAGATCCGGCTGTATGACTTTGACGTGCTGCATATCCCTGGTATGGGCTTTGACGGGCTGGTGGGCTATTCGCCCATCGCTCTGGCACGGAACGCCATCGGTCTGGCTCTGGACTGCGACCAATACGGCTCCAGCTTCTTTGCCAACGGTGCAGCACCCAGCGGTGTGCTGAAACATCCGGGCGTGCTGAAAGATCCCCAGAAGGTGCGTGACGCATGGGAAAAGGCTTATGGCGGAGCAGGGAACTCCCACAAGACCGCTGTGCTGGAAGAGGGCATGGACTACCAGCCCATTTCCATGACACCCCAGGATTCGCAGTTTCTGGAGACACGAAAGTTCCAGATCGAGGAGATCGCCCGGCTGTACCGGGTGCCGCTGCACATGATCGGCGATCTGGATCACGCCACGTTTTCCAACATCGAGCAGCAGTCCCTGGAGTTTGTGCAGTTTACGCTGATGCCGTGGCTGACACGGTGGGAGCAGGAAATTCAGCGTTCCCTGCTCCTGCCCCAGGAGGAACGACGGTATTTCGCAAAGTTCAATGTAGACGGCATGCTCCGGGGCGACTACAACAGCCGGATGCAGGGCTATGCCACTGCACGGCAGAACGGCTGGATGTCTGCCAACGACATCCGGGAGCGTGAGGACGAGAACCGCATTCCGGCAGAGGAAGGCGGCGACCTGTATCTGGTAAACGGCAGCTTCACCAAGCTGGAAGATGCCGGTGCATTTGCAAAAAATGGAGGTGAAAGCAAATGAAGAAGTTTTGGAACTGGCTGCGGAACGATGCAGACGGCGAGAGCGAGCTGTATCTGGACGGTGCTATTGCCAGTGAGACCTGGTGGGGCGATGAGGTCACGCCTGCCGCATTTCAGGCGGAGCTGAAACAGCACACCGGAGATGTGACCGTCTGGATCAATTCGCCGGGCGGCGACGTGTTCGCAGCGGCACAGATCTACACCATGCTGCGGAATCACCCCGGAAAGGTCACGGTGAAGATCCACGGCATTGCCGCATCTGCTGCATCGGTGGTGGCAATGGCAGGTGACACCACGCTCATCAGCCCAGTGGGAATGCTGATGATCCACAATCCGTCCACCATGGCAGCCGGCGAGAAAAAGGACATGGAGCAGGCAATCGCCGTGCTGGAGGAAGTCAAGGAATCCATTCTGAACGCCTATGCGGCAAAGACCGGACTGTCCCGGAATCGTCTGGCAAAGATGATGGATGCGGAAACGTGGCTGAACGCCAACGAGGCAATGCGGCTGGGATTCGTGGACGGCATCCTGTTCGCCGAGGACGATCCAGACAAAAAGCCGGAGGAAGAAGAACCCGACGAAGAGCCGGAGGAGAATCCGGACGAACCTGACGAAGAGCCGGAAAAAGAGCCGGATGAGCCGGACGAACCCGACAAGAAAGAACCCCCTGCACAGGCGTATTCCCGGAAACAGACGATGCAGTCGTTTCTGGCAAAGCTGGGGCAGAGCAAAAGCGACAGAACCGTGGACGCTGCACAGCTGCGTGCACGGTTGAACCTACTGAAACCGTAAGGAGGAAAGGCGAATGACTATGACAGAGAGAATGCAGCGTCTGACAGCACTCCGGCAGGAGCGTGCTGCAAAGTGGGACACCGCCAGAACATTTCTGGATTCCAAGACCCACAACGGCAGAATGAGCGAGGCAGACGCTGCCGCATATGAGACCATGGAGAAGGAACTGACCGATCTGGGCAACGACATTGCCCGTCTGGAACGTGCCAACGAGCTGGAGGCAGCTATGAATGCCGCCGCTGATCCCATTCTGGGCGAACCCCGCAGCGGCAAGGCTGCCGGCACAGGCACTGCGTCTGCATCGTACAAGCAGGCGTTCTGGGATGCGATCCGGAACAAGCACTATACCGCTGCGGTGCAGAACGCATTGCAGGTGGGAACGGACACCGAAGGCGGCTATCTTGTCCCCAGCGAGTTCGAGCGTCAGCTGATCGAGGCACTGGAGGAGGAGAACGTGTTCCGTACACTGGCGACCGTGATCACCACAGCATCCGGCGACCGGAAGATTCCCATTGTCAGCGACAAGGGCGAGGCATCGTGGATCGACGAGGAAGGCACCTTCCCGCTGTCGGACGATACCTTCGGACAGAAGTCCCTGGGTGCGTACAAGGTGGGTACGGCACTGAAGGTTTCCACAGAGCTGCTCAATGATGCCGCCTTTGATCTGGAGGCGTACATCTCCAGAGAGTTCGGTCGCAGACTGGGTACAAAGGAAGAGGAGGCGTTCTGGGTCGGTGACGGCAAGAGCAAGCCGACCGGTATTTTCAATGCCACCGACGGTGCAGAGACCGGCGTGACTGCCGCATCGGCATCGGTGACCTTTGACGATATGCTGGAGCTGTACTACAGCTTGAAAAGCCCGTACCGCAAGAAGGCGACATGGGCGATGAATGACGCTACCGTCAAGGCACTCCGCAAAGTCAAGGACACCACAGGGCAGTACATCTGGCAGCCGTCTGTGGTTGCCGGCGTGCCGGACATGATCATGAACCGTCCGTATGTGACTTCCAGCTACATTCCGGCTCTGACATCCGGCAAGACCGGCATTGCCTTCGGCGATTTCAGCTACTACTGGATCGGCGACCGGCAGGGCATCACCTTCAAGCGTCTGGACGAGCTGTTCTCCATGACCGGACAGGTGGGCTTCCTGGCATCCAAGCGTGTGGACGGCAAGCTGATCCTGCCTGAGGCGGTAAAGCTGCTGGCAGTGAAGTGACGGAGGTGCTGTATGGTGACGCTGGAAGAGGCAAAGAACTATCTCCGTGTGGAGCATTCCGAGGACGACGAGCTGATCCAGTCCCTGCTGCTGACTGCAAAGCAGACGGTGCAGGACGTGGGCAGGGTGTCGGCAGAGCAGTATGAGCAGGAGGAGACCTGTCACACTGCCACGCTGTACGCCGTCGCCTATCTGTATACCCACCGGGAGAACGCCGACCACAACGCCCTGCTGCTGACGCTGCGGGCAATGCTGTTTGCACAGCGGGAGGGAGTGATCTGATGGCAGTATCGATTGCAGAGAGAAATCAGCGTATCACCGTGCAGCAGAATGAAACGGTGACAGACCGCATCGGCAACCACACCAGTGCATGGACGGATTTTTTGGAGCTGTGGGCAAACGTGACAATTACTGCATCCACGGAGGGAACAGAGGCGGGTGTTACGTCCATGCGGCAGACGATGAAAGCGATCGTGCTGAAAAGTACCACGACAACGGCACTGTGCAGCAACCGCCACCGGATCCTGTTCGGCGGCGAGGTCTACAACATTACCGGTGTGATGCCGTACTACACCAGCGGCGATCTGGTGCAGATCACGGCGGTGTCGCAGCAGGAAAGGCTGGTGGAATGTGATGAGCAATGTGGATATTGACGATCTGGCAGCGGCGGTGATGGAAGGGCTGGAGGAGTATGTGGAGCTGGCGGAGGACGCCATGAAAGACGCTGTCACACAGACGGCAAAGGCAGTCCGAAAAGAACTGGTTGCCACATCACCCGACGGCAAGACCGGCAGATACCGGAAGGGCTGGCGTGCGTCTGTAGTGGAAGAAAAGGCACATATGCGGCATATGTCCGTACACAACCGGAAGTATCAGATCGTACACCTGCTGGAAAAGGGGCACGCCAAGCGGAATGGTGGGCGTGTGGCTGCCAGACCGCACGTTGCTCCGGCAGAGGAACACGGTGCAGAGATGCTGGAAACCCTGATTACAGAAGCGTTGGGAGGCTGAGCGTATGACCTATGAAGAGATCACGGCGATGATGCAGGAGATCGGACTGCCCTGTGCATACCACCATTTCGCAGAGGGTGAAAGTCCGCCGCCGTTTGTGGTGTATCTGTCGCCGGGAGAGCATACGTTCCACGCCGACAACATCAACTACTACAGCTGGAAGCAGCTGGACGTGGAACTGTACACAGACACGAAAGATCCGGACGCAGAGCAGCGGGTGGAAGATGTCCTGACCGCACACGAGATCAGCTATGTAAAATCGGAAACATGGATCGAGAGCGAACGGCTCTATGAAGTCCTGTATGAAATGGAAGTCTGACTTAGAATGAAGGAGGCTGGCGTATAAAATGGCAGCAGGAAAGAAAAACAAGGTAAAATTCGGTTTGAACAAGGTGCATTTTGCGATGTGCCACATTGATGATGACGGCAATGTCACATATGACACACCGGTGCGGATCCCCGGCGGCGTGTCGCTGTCGGTGAACCCCTCCGGCGAGCCGGAGAACTTCTATGCGGACAACCGTGTGTACTACGTCATCAACAACAATTCCGGCTATGAGGGGGATTTGGAGCTGGCACTGTTGTCGCTGGAATTTCGCAAGGACGTGCTGGGCGAGATTCTGGATCAGAAGGGTGTGCTGGTGGAAAAGAACGATGCAGAGCTGAAACAGTTTGCACTGCTGTTTGAGTTCGACGGCGATGTAAATCACATCCGCCATGTGCTGTATTTCTGCACAGCGTCCCGTACCGCAGTAGAGGGCGAAACCAACACAGATACCAAGACACCGAAAACGGAAACCTGCTCCTTCACTGCCGCAGCACTGGACAATGGTCTGGTCAAGTGCCGTACCTGTGAGGGAACGGATTCTGAGGTATACGCAAACTGGTACAAGGCGGTGTATGTACCGAATGTGACAGAAGCAACGGGGGAATAAGCAATGCTGGAAAAGAAGATCATGATCGACGGCAAGCCGGTGAAATTCCGTGCCTCTGCCGCCGTTCCAAGACTGTACATGGCACTGACCGGCTCTGACATTTTTTCTGACATCGGAGATCTGACGGAGCAGTTCCACAAGCCGGCGGGAACCGGTGAGCAGCAGAAAGCACAGATCGATCTGAAAGATCTGGGCAAGATGAGCACGTTTGAGAACATCGCCTATGTGATGGCAAAGGCGGCGGACAGCAGCGTGCCGGACACGGTGGAGGAATGGCTGGATCAGTTCGGCATGATGTCCGTCTGGCGTGCATTCCCGCAGATCGCAAAGCTGTGGGCAGCCAGCCAAAAGACAAACGTAGACCTTAAAAAAAAGAACGTCCGACAGAACGCCCGATGACGACGGCACTGTTCCTGCTCCGGTGTGTGGAGCTGGGGCTTTCGATGGAGGACTTGAACGTCCTGACATACGGCATGGTGATCGATATGTTTTCAGAGCGTTCCAACGATGATTATGACTATCCGATCCGTGCGACACAGCGGGATTTTGACACATTCTGAGGGAGGTGAAGAGCTGTGGCAAATGATAGGCGTATCAAGGGATTGACCATTGAGATCGGCGGCGACACCACGCAGCTTTCGGAATCCCTGCATGACGTGAACAAGTCCATTACTTCCACACAGGCACAGCTGAAGGATGTGGAAAAGCTGCTGAAGCTGGATCCTACCAACACGGAAATGCTTGCCCAGAAGCAGGAACTGCTGACGCAGGCGATCAGCAAGACAGAGGAAAAACTGGAAACGCTGAAGGACGCAGCCGTGCAGGCGGAAAAGCAGCTGGGAGAGGGAAAAATCTCACAGGAGCAGTTCGCCGCATTGCAGCGTGAGATCGCAGCAACAGAGATCGAACTGAAACGATACAGTTCCCAGCTGGATACTGCGGCAGATGCCACTGAAGATCTGGGCGATGCTGCGGAGCAGGCGGCACAGGATTCCGGCGATGCAAGCGAGGAGATCGGCGAACTCAGCGATGCGGCGGACGATCTGGGAGATGCAGCGGAGGATGCCGGTGACGGCACAAAAGACCTCGGCGAATCTGCCAGGGATTCCGGCGACGGCTTTTCCGTTCTGGACGGGGCTGTGGCGACCTTTATCGGAAACGGTCTGACTGCACTGGTGAGTGCCATCGGCGATGCCATTTCCACATTTGCCGAACTCAGCGAATCCACGCAGGAGTACCGGGAGAATATGTCCAAGCTGTACACTGCCACATCTGCGGCAGGCATGGATGCGGACTACATCACACAGGCATACAGCCAGCTGTACGGCGTTCTGGGCGACGAAACCGCCACCACGACCACTATTTCCAACTTTGAAAAGCTGGGCGTATCCATGCAGGACATGGACAGCCTGCTGGACAGTGCCACCGGCATCTGGGCGGTGTACGGTGATTCCATTCCGCTGGACGGTCTGGCGGAGAGCGTCAATGAAACGGCAAAGGTCGGACAGATCACCGGCACAATGGCGGATGCGATCAACTGGGCATCTGCCAGCAATGACACATGGACAAATGCTCTCAGCGGCAATGCGGCGGCACTGTCCGCATTTCAGAGCGGCGTATCCCAGGGAATGAGTGCAGAGGACGCATTCAACGAGGCACTGGCTGCCTGCGGTGATGAGCAGGAACGGCAGCAGCTGATTATCAGCACGCTGAACGGACTGTACGCTGACAGTGCAGAGACCTATCGGGAGAACAATGCGTCCATCATTGATGCACGGCAAGCAACACTCCTCTATCAGGACGCTGTGGCAAGTGTCGGGGCTGCCATGGAGCCGCTGCAAGCCACCATGACCAGGTTCAAGGCGAATCTGATCTCCGGCGTATCTCCTGCATTGCAGGAGCTGTCTGACGCCTTCATGGATGTGGTCACCGGTGCGGACGGGGCAGAGGAAGGCATTGCATCTGCCGTTACGGGGCTGGTGGATACCGTTTCTTCTATGGCATCAGACCTGCTTCCACAGCTTCTGGAAATGGGAACACAGATTCTCGGAGGCATTATGCAGGGGCTTGCACAGAGTACACCTACGCTGATGGCTACTGTTTCTGATATGATTCTGCAATTGATTCAGGCGATAACAGCGTTTTTACCGCAGTTCGCAGAAGCAGCCGTCACCATTGCCGGAAGCATCGTCACGCAGCTGACTGCTTTTGTGCCGCAGCTGCTGCAGGCGGCGATCACACTGCTCATGGCAATTGTAGATGCTGTACCGATGATCGTCAACACGCTTGTGCCAATGCTGCCGCAGCTGATCACAGCAATTGTGACAGCATTGCTCGGTGCAGTGCCGCAGCTGTTACAGGCTGCCACGACCCTGCTCATGGCAATTGTGAATGCTTTGCCTACGCTCATCACCGCACTGACAGCAGCTCTGCCGCAGATCCTCACAGCGATCACGAACTGCCTGCAAGCGTCGGTTCCGGTACTGCTGCAGGCGGCGATCACACTGCTCATGGCGATCGTGGACGCACTGCCGGCGATCATTGACGCACTGGTGGCTGCAATTCCGGTCATCATCACCACGCTGGTGGACTTTTTCACGAACAACATCGATACCATTCTGGACGCAGCCATTCAGCTGCTGATGGCTCTGGTGGATGCGATTCCGGAAATTCTGGTGGCTCTGGGCAATGCACTGCCGCAGATCATCAGTGCGATTCTGAATGCTGTGGTAGACGCTGTTCCGAAGCTGCTGAAAAAGTCAAGGGAACTGTTCGGGAAGATCATGGAGGCACTGGGCGAACTGCTGGGCAAGCTGCCCGGCAAGATGCTGGAAGTACGGGATTCCATTGTCAACGGCATCCGCAATTCCCTCGGCTCTATCGGTTCTGCCGCAGCGGACATTGTCAGTGCGATCTGGGATCACATCAAGGAACTGCCGGGCATGATGCTGGACGTAGGACGAGATCTGGTGGAAGGCTTGTGGAACGGTATCAGTGACATGGTGGGCTGGATCGGGGACAAGATCTCCGGGTTCGGCGACAGTGTACTGGGCGGACTGAAAGACTTTTTCGGCATTGCGTCGCCGTCCAAGGTGATGCGTGACGAGGTCGGCAAGTTCCTGCCTGCCGGCATTGCGATCGGCATTGAGGATTCCACCCTGTCCGCTGTGAAGTCTGTCCGCAGCATGGCAGACAAGCTGCGGAATACTGCGGTAGAAAGCCTGAACGGCATGACGTCCGGTGCAGCATACCGAATGCAGCAGAACCCCATGACGGCAGCCGTCCGGAAAAATGCCGCTGTCGTCAACAACTACTATAAGACCGACAACAGCCGAACGGTAAACCAGACCAACAACAGCCCCAAGGCACTGTCCCGTTTGGAGATCTATCGGCAGACCAACAACGCACTGAACCGGTGAGGTGAGCCATAATGAAATACCATTTGATTCTGGAAAACGCCGCCGGAGAGCAGCTGGACATGAGCACAACGGCAAACCGTTATATGATGTCAAAAGTCACCGGACTGGACCCGCCCAGTGCGACAATCAGCACGGCGACCTATGCCACCATGAACGGCAGCCAGCTGAACCGGGCGTTTCTGGAAAAGCGGAATATCGTCATTTCCTTTGAAATGCGTGGTGTCGGCGTGGAGAAACGGCGGCACAGGCTGTATCGTGTGGCAAAGCCGTCGGAATACATCAAGGTGTATTACCGGACATCCAACATCGATGTCTATACAGAGGGTGTTGTGGAAACCTGTGAGCCGTCCCGGTTTGATATGCCGGTATCCGGTCAGATCAGCATCCTCTGTCCGGACGTATACTTCTACAGTACACAGGACACCATTGTGCAGCACGGCAGTATCGTCAGCGGTTTTAAGTTTCCGTTTGCCATTGCAGAAAAGCCCGGTGTGCCGCTGGGCGTGTATCGGACCGACAACAGCATCACCATACAGAACAACGGCGACACCATCGGCATGGAGATCACGCTGGAAGCCAAAGGCGGCATCGTGGGAACGCCGACGATCTATAACGCCGACACCGGAGCCTATCTCCGGGTCACCGGAGATATTCTGGAGGGCGACAAGATCACCATTACCACTAGACACGGACACCGCACGGTGACGCTGACAAGAAACGGTGTTTCCACGCCGATCATGTACCGGTGGGTGTCTGGTTCTGACTGGCTGGAGCTTCCCACAGGGGAATCCCATTTTTATCTCACGGCAATGAAAGGGCTGAAATATCTGATCGTGACATTTCGGCATACAGATGCCTATCTGGGGGTGTGACAGTGTATCTGGAAATTTTTCAGACCGCCAGTGCGGAAAACGGTCTGGGCGTAACGCTCACCGGCATATGCGACACGTTTTCCAGTCTGATCTGGGACGTGGAGTATTTTTCACCGGGAAAGTTTGAGGTGTACGTTTCCGCCAATGCGGACACCATCGCCCTGTTCCGGCGTGGGAACATTGTGGGCAGAAGTGACGACAAGCAGCACTACGGCATCATTGAGGGCGTGTATCTGCGGACAGATGCGGAGAACGGCGACTATCTGACGATCTCCGGACGGTTTCTCATGTGCCTGCTCAGCCGCCGCATCATCACGCCTACGCTGTCGTTTACGGCATACCGCACATACGGCGAGATCGTGCAGACCGCCGTCCAGAAAAACTGCATCACCCCGTGGACAGCGGCAGAGCGTGGGATTCCGTCGCTGAAGATCGGTGCAGTGTCCGGGGACTGCTGGGAAATCAAGAACGTCTTGCAGGTCAGCTATGAGAACCTCATGGACTGGATCTATACCGTGTGCCGGAACATTGGCGGCACAGCCAACATCCGGCTGCGTGAAGTCGATACCGGCAAGTACGCCATGTTTCTGGAACTGTCTCAGGGGACAGACCGCAGCATCATGCAGCGGGAAAATATGCCGGTGGTGTTTTCCGATGCCTATGACAATCTGCTGACGTACATTTATAATTCAGACTATTCCGAATACCGGAACTATGCCTATATCTACGGCGAAGGGGAAGGAATCCGGCGGCAGTCCGCTGCCTGCTATTCCGGAGAGAAAACGCCGACGGGGCTGTCACGCTATGAGATCTATGTCAATGCAAGCGACTTGTCGCAGACGATCCGGAACGACGACGGCAGCGAAACTGTGGTTTCCGATTCGGAGTATAAAGAGATGCTGCGGGAACGCGGCACAGAGAATCTGGTCGCTCCCGTGTTGTCCAGTGAGGCAACCATTGTGACAGAGAGCCACCAGTTTGTCTATGGAAAAGATTATCAGGTCGGCGATTTTGTCACCATGCAGCACACCGGATACGGCATACAGATCCCACGGGTGCGGCTGGTGGGCATGATCGAAAGCTTTGACAGTGAAGGCTACGGGCTGACACCTGTCGTACAGGAATGAGGTGCATCAAAATGGAATGTGGTTTTTTCAACAGCAAAGGAGAGGACAGGCTCTATAACGCAGAGCATTTCACAAGCTATCTGTCCAGTATGATCTGCAACGGCGTGCAGGATACTGTGGGCGAATGCTTTGCCCCGTCTGTATCTGAGAGCGACGGTCTGTTGCTGACCATCGGCAGCGGCAAGGCATGGATCAATGGGCATTACGCACAGACAATGACCAGCGAAAAGCTGGATCTCTCTGCATATGTAGACGAATCTCTGGGACGGTGCGTTGCTGTCGGTGTCTACTGTGATACCAGCGAATCGGTGCGGGACTGCGGATTTGAAGTACTTGCCGGCACCTGCTCCGGCAGTCCCAGACCGCCGAAATTTTCCAACACGGAGAGCAGGACATATCTGACGATCTGCACCGTGCGTCTGCGTCCCGGTGCAGCGTCTATCCTCAGCGGCGACGTGACGGACTGTAGGAACGACGAAGCCCTCTGCGGCTACTGCAAGTGCATTCTGGGGAAGTGCGGCGTTACCGTACTGCAGGAACAGATGGCGGCACTGGAAAGCCGGATGGACGCTCTGGAAAAGAAAATGGATGCTCTGGATGTCAAAGTGCTGGATTCCGGAACGTGCGGCGAAAATGCAGCGTACACCCTGTATACCAACGGTCTGCTGCGTATCTCCGGCAGCGGTGCAGCAGATGACCAGAACGAAACCAGCGTATGGGCGAAGAACGGAACGGCGGACAGTATCACAAAAATCATTGTGGACGACGGCATCACGAAAATCGGAGATCATTTCTTCCATGGGCTGCCCAACGTGACCTCCGTTCTGATTGCACAGACGGTTTCAGAGATCGGCACATACGCATTTGCAGATTGCAGCAAGCTTTCCGGAATTTCCCTGCCGCCTGTTCTGACCAAGCTCAACAGCCGTACATTTTCCGGCACAGGTATTGCAGCACTTTCCGTTCCGGTTTCGGTATCTACCATCAGTTTGCAGGCGTTTTACGGAACGGCAATCGAAAATCTGGTTTATGCCGGTACGAAGGCACAGTGGAATGCTGTAGAGAAACAAACGAATACAACAACTCCATCCCTGACGGATTCGTGGGACGTGACTGGAACAGATCCGGACACCTTCCTGAAAAAGGTGATTTGCTCTGACGGAACCTATGTGCGGAACATCAGCGGAAAGTGGAGTGCTGAATAACAGAGAGTCCTACGGTAAAATGTCAATAGGCAAAAAGTAGAAAAACAAGGAAGAAATCC
>ERZ839767.1418-NODE-1418-length-36234-cov-32.070206_pt1 | contig 36234 bp, 27 predicted proteins | sample MGYA00519879_ERZ839767 | MGnify/ENA primary metagenome ERZ839767 (study PRJEB31850, sample SAMEA3708852) | human gut metagenome | biome: human gut; feature: human-associated habitat; material: faeces | place: China | collected 2014 ... | reverse complement strand
GTCTATACATAATGCACCCCAAAAGTTTTGTGTCTAACTTTTGGGGTGCACTTCATCAAGGACGGGCTTCTATATCAGTTATACTCCTGTTATTCTACAACCAGACGAAGCTTTTTCGTTCCTGTGCGTGCCTGAAGCCATTCCAACATTTTTTCTTTTTCCTGTTTGGAAAGAGTCCGGTCGCAATCAACAAAAGCATAAGTTAAGGTATCCATACGAAGACTGTCTACACGAAGCTGAAGACTCTTTGAAACAGAAATTGTTTTTATACATGGGAAAAGAACCTTAATCTCCTGCCCCATCTTCTCATTCATCAAATTCGAACCTGTAAAATCTGGTAACAAACGATTCAGTGAGTCAAGTGCAGCCTGTTGTGACATAAGCTGTTTCTCACTATTTTTATAAAAATCCTCCATTACCATCGACTTGATATTTCCTATATCCATCGCACCGGCTCCATTAACTCCCTGAAAAACGACCAATTTTGTCTGACCCAGCTTATAATCAGTAAGTTTATTCCGCGCATTCTGTATTTGTTCCTCTGAAACTTCCTTTCCGATAAATACCACTTTAATCTCCCGTTTGTCAAATGAGATTTCACGATTCAGAATCTGAGAATCCGGGAATTGGAGTTCAGAAGTAATAAAGTTGTTAGCAGAAGAATGATAAATCGTTTCACGTACAATGTTATATGTCAGATAAACGGCCGGACACATGGTAGCAATTGCAATACCGATGATATATTTCCGGACCAACTTTTCTCTTACCTTATCAACAAACTGCTTACGCTGGAAATGCATTACCCGCACTCCTATATAAGTAGCCAGACTGATAAAAACAGAATTAATAAAATAAAGGTAAAAAGCTCCCAAGAAATAAAGCAGGTTGCCTGTTGCCAGTCCAAATCCGGCAGTACAAAGCGGAGGCATCAACGCCGTAGCAATAGCAACTCCCGGAATCACGTTTCCTTTTTCTTTTGTAGCCAATGCTACAATACCAGCCAGACCACCTACCAGAGCAATAAACACATCATAGATAGTAGGTGATGTACGGGCAAGCAGCTCCGACTGAACTTCATCAAGCGGAGTAAATGAAAAATAAATCGTTGCGGTAGTTACACTAAACAAAGTTGCCACCAGATAACTTTTCAATGAACGTTTCATCAGCTCAAAGTCATTCAACCCGACAGCAAGTCCGACTCCCATAATCGGTCCCATCAGCGGAGATATCAACATTGCACCGATAATTACCGCCGTAGAATTCACATTCAACCCAAGTGAAGCAATAAAAGTAGCAAAAATAAGTACCCACAAGTTTGTACCTTTAAACTCCACCCCATTCCGGATGGAATCAACAGTCACCTGTTCATCTTCCTTGCTACGGTTCAAGTCCAGATATTCATTAAAAAACTTCCTGATAATAAATTTTTTATCTCTTTCCATAACCTAAAACTGTGTTTTATTTAACAAAACGGTTCACAAAAGGGATTGTTTTCAAAGGTAAATCTTTTTTTAATATATAGGCGATAAATATCAACAATAATAAGGTACGGAACACTAATCTTAATCCGACATTAGATATTATAACCTCCTGCGAAAGAACAAATAAAACAGCAGCCAGTATCAGATAAACAGCCATATCCTTTAAAGGATAGCTGACCGGATATTTTTTCTGTCCGATAATATAAGACAACAAGGTTATTACTCCATAACCGGCCACTGATGCCCATGCAGAAGCGACATATCCATAAGTCGGAACCAACCATATATTCAATACCAGAATTACCGCACATCCGATGATTGAAAAATATGCTCCCCATTGTGTTTCATCCGTCAGTTTATACCAGAAAGACAAGTTAAAATAAATACCCTTAAATATTTCTGCCCCCATTACGATAGCTACTACACTCAGTCCTTCCCAATAATCACGCGCTACCATATAACGAAGTATATCCATATAAAACATCACAGCAAGAAAAGCCAGTAAGGAGAAGATAAAGAAATACTTCATTGCTGCCGAATACATCTTACGGTTATCTCCTTCCTTGTTTTTACCAAAGACAAAGGGTTCGTAAGCATAACGGAAAGCCTGGGTAAACATAGCCATTATCATAGCCACTTTACTGGTAGCACTATATATTCCAAGCTGCACCAACCCTTCCTGACGGTCATCGAACAAGAATGGATAAATCATTTTGTCAATCGTCTGGTTCAATATGCCCACCACTCCGAAAACCAAAATCGGGAATGAATAAGAAATCATCTGTTTCATCAGAACTTTATCCACACGATAAGAAAAACCTCTCAGTTCCGGGATGAAGAAAAACATCTGTACCAGCGACATGATCAGATTCGACACAAAGATATATCCTACCAGATATTCCGGACGGTAAAACCATGAAACCAGCTGATGGGCATGAACATCCAGCCACGGACACAACAAGAGGAAGAAAAGATTCAGGAGAATATTACCAACAATATTGAACAGCTTGATAGATGCAAACTTTATCGGACGTTTTTTGTATCGCAGATAAGCAAACGGAATACACTGAAATGAATCCAGTGCAACCACAAGTACCATCATTGCAATATAATCGGGATGGTCGGGATACTCCAGCAATGCGGAAATGGGATGCAGGAACAGCATACACAGTATAACAAAAATCAGCGAAAGCCCACCTACAAAAATCAACGTATTGGCATATACCTTTTCCGGATGTTCACCCGACTTATTGGCAAAACGGAAGAATCCTGTTTCCATACCAAATGTCAGAAAGACCAAGATAAGTGCCGTATATGCATACACATTCGACACCACACCGTAACCACCTGTCGATGCAGGTATTACTGCTGTATAAAGCGGCACAAGCAGATAGTTAAGAAAACGTCCTACAATGCTGCTCAATCCATAAATAGCCGTATCTTTTGCTAACGATTTCAGTCCAGCCATAGTCTATAAAAAATAAAAGTGTGTGCCGCTGTTATGACACACACCATAATTAATCATCAAAAAGTGTTTTTACATTATTATATATACTCCGTCCCAGATGCTTATAAGCCAGCTCCGTAACTTCTCGTCCGCGTGGAGTCCGCTTCAGAAAACCTTCCTTTATCAAGAATGGCTCGTACACTTCTTCCAACGTTCCGGGATCCTCCCCAAGTGCCGTAGCAATCGTTGTCAGTCCTACCGGCCCTCCCTTGAACTTATCAATAATGGTACAAAGTATCTTATTGTCTATCTCATCCAGTCCGTAACGGTCAATATTCAGCGCTTCCAGTGCATATCGCGCTATTTCCACATCAATCCGTCCGGAGCCTTTCACCTGAGCAAAATCACGTACACGACGTAACAAGGCATTGGCAATACGGGGAGTACCACGACTGCGCGAAGCAATCTCGCCTGCAGCATCTACATCACATGGAATACCCAAGATACTGGCCGAGCGCAAAATAATACGCGACAATACTGCATCATCGTAATATTCCAAATGGAGATTAATTCCGAAACGTGCACGGAGCGGAGCGGTAAGCAATCCACTGCGGGTAGTAGCTCCCACCAGCGTAAACGGATTCAAGTCCAGCTGAATGCTACGTGCCGACGGACCTTTGTCTATCATGATATCAATCCGGTAATCTTCCATTGCCGAATATAAATACTCCTCCACCACCGGGCTCAAACGATGTATTTCATCAATGAACAATACATCATTCGGTTCAAGACTTGTCAGCACGCCGGCAAGATCACCCGGCTTATCGAGTACAGGACCGGAAGTTACTTTAAATCCAACCCCCAGTTCATTGGCAATAATATTGCTCAATGTTGTTTTTCCCAATCCGGGAGGACCATGAAGCAACACATGGTCAAGCGCTTCAGCACGAAGCCTGGCTGCCTTGACAAAGATACGCAGATTGTCGACTACCTTATCCTGACCGCTGAAGTCACCAAACTGTAGTGGTCGGAGGGCATTCTCGAAATCCCGTTCTTTTCCTGTAGGTTTATAATCACGTATGTCGAATTGTTCTTCCATAATGATGCAAAAGTACAAATAAATCGTGTGAAGAACGATATAAAAAACTTTATCTTTGCAAGAACTACAACTAACTTTTTTACTTTAAAGCCTATGAACGAATTTAGCACCAATCATCTGGTATTTTTCTCTCCGACTCATACTTCTGCTAAAATAGCACGTGCTATTGGCGAAGGAATTGGTATGGGAAGAAGAATTGAAACCGACCTGACACTCGATGAAAGTGACTCACCTATCGAAATAAACGATTCACTTACAGTCATTGCTGCACCTGTATATGGCGGACGTGTTGCTCCGGTTGCCTTACAACGCATCAAGCGCCTGAAAGGTAACAACTCCCCGGCAATCGTCGTAGTGGTATATGGTAACCGCGACTATGAAGATGCCCTGTTGGAACTGCGTGACACAGTAGCATCATTGGGATTCACTCCTCTCTCGGCAGGAGCATTTATCGGAGAACACAGTTACAGCACAGCCGAAATGCCTGTTGCAGCCGGACGCCCCGATGCGACTGATTTACAAATAGCCCGCACATTCGGAGCCGACAGTTTGAAAAAACTGGAAAAAGCAATGCAGAATTCAGAAGCATTAAGCACACTGACCCCTCCTCTGCAAGCAGGATGCCGGTTAAAAGCTATGGGTGATAAATTGTCTATGCTGATTGGATCTTTTTTTATAAAAGGTACTTCTCCTTATAAACTGATACAGGCTTCCAAGCCATCAGCTCCAGTCTGCAATGAAGATTGCTTTGTTTGTGGAGAATGTATAGAGGTATGTCCGACCCATGCCATACGTATCAGCGACGACGGCAGCCATATCGAAACAGATGTAAACCGCTGTATACGCTGTTGTGCCTGTGTAAAAGAATGTCCTAACGGAGCCCGTATCTATAACACTCCGTTTACAGCTATTTTACACGAGAAATTCAGCACACCACGTCAGCCTGAACTTTTTCTATAAAAAAGAAGCGGATACCATTTTTAAGAGAGATTAAAAACAATGGTATCCGCTATAAATTTCTCTTACCGAACCTCACGGTCAAGCAGGCGTTACATCTCATTTATGGAAATGCGGCCCAAAGAGAATAAGAAAGGGAAAATTTATATTTCTTCAAAATTCATTTTACATATCAATCATTCCATTACATGGTGCGGCAATTCACCCGAACCAGTACGAGTCGAATTCGATATTTCACGATTCTTAGGACCGGGAACAAATGCTCCTTTTTCCAGTATATATCGTACTCTTTCCCGCTGATTCGCAGTGAAAGTGTTCGAATAAGACACAGCATAATCCATAATATTTGTCGACTTATATTCTGTTCCCCGCACACAGTCTTCACGCATGATCAGCACATCCAGATGTTCAAGAAGACCTGCAGCCCCAATTGAGTTTACCAGGTTATTATAAGCCGTCTTATTATAAGTAGGAGTATCTTCACACAAATCACTGTCTATGCACTCTGTTCCTGTTTCATTTTCAGAAAATACATGACGCAATCCCAGATAGTGCCCCAGTTCATGAGCAATAGTAACAGCTACATAATTTGCATTTCCATCCGGAGTTTCAGGAGTCAGCGGACAGTTATCTTCATAAATATACCGGTTATTTATAGAAACACACCGCGGAGATACCAGCTGATCTTGAGTAGGTACTCCACCCGTCCACTGTTCACATCCTTCCAAATAATCAGGAGCCACAGTATAAGGAAATTCAGAGATACCCAAAATCCCTGCATCGCTGAAATTATACAGCATGATATTAATATACCGGTCCGGATCCCATATTAAATCTAAATAACGTTTTTCTTTATAGCTGTTCATAAAAGCCTGGCAGTCAATAGTAGATGTAGTCCACATGACACGGTTTACACCCGGTTCTTCCAAGGTATTGCCTTCCGGATCTTCCGTAGCCATAACAAACTCCAAACCTAAGTCTTCTCCACAGTTGCGGTAAAGTTCATTGACTTTATCTAATAACTTCTGTAAATGCCCTTCTTCCACATATTGGTTTTTATCCGACTTATTTACATAAAGAACCTGAAATACAACAGGCAATTTATAATGATGATTCTCACTAAAGACTTCCGCCAACTGTGAAACATGTATTTCTTCTTTCAGTACACCATCTGTAGAAACTATCTCCAAAACGGCAGAACGACTCTCTCCTGTCAGGTTTTCGCCAACTTGTACTTCAACGGAAGCATTGCCTGTCCACGTATTCTCAGAAGGAACTGCGCACCATGACTTTTCCGACACAACCTTCCATTCTACATTACTCTCCACCTTCAGAGTCAATGTAGCGGCAGCGGAAGAAATATTCTCACAGGAGATTGTTTCTACCACCCGAAGATAAGGTTCTGCAACCTCCGGCTGCTCATCGTCACTACATCCTGCCAAGAAAGGAAGCAGTACGACAAGCATCCAGAGTAAATAATATTTCTTATTCATACTCAAATGCAGTTTGACCATCCAACGGACAAGTTACAACATTATCTACCACGAAGCGACCAGAAGCATTTGGTACAGCGGTAAATACAACCAGACGGCAGTTAGACAAATCATGAACATTACTTACATCCATACGATATACATTCTGGCCTGCACCATCAGCATCCAACTGAATACGGTCACCATAAGCGACTGTTGAACTGGAAGCCCACAATACATTGTTATGTACTTCTGTAGAACTACCTCCTGTCTGTGCCGCTACGATACCATCTTCCAGCAACCATACAGCTACACGGCAGTTATCCACATTAGCCGATTTTACTTTTACATTTACCACTACAGAACTTCCAGCATTTTCTGAAGCTACTGAAATACCAGTTTTGCATCCATTGCTTGCTGCCTGATCTATTTTTGAAGCAAGGAACTCTGCTTCCTTTGCTGCATCTTTTCGATATTCCTGAGTCAAATTTGTAAAATCCACACTAAACGAAGGGAAACCTGGAACCCCCAAAAAACTAGTAACTTTATCACTAGCCTCACTTGTTAAATCATCGTCATTATGTGCTGCCACAAAAACAGCACGATTATCTGGATAGTTTTGTTGATAATACTCAATACCTCTTATTAAATAAGGACAAAATTGACACCATGTACCCGTATGCTGAACGGCAAGTACACGCTTCGCAAAACCAGTATTTTGCTCAGGCTTGCTGTCGGCAGGCAAAGAAGGAATATTCTTAAATGCTCTTACTGTAATATTCTCTGTTTTCACACCTTCATAATATGCATAAAACACATAGTCACCTTCAGTAGTAGTGCTGAAAGAAGTTTCTTTAAATGAAGAAGTATTGCCCGAAGGATCTTCCATATAAACCTTAGACTGTGAAGTGATGTCTGTTTCTCCTTTCATCACAGCTACGGTAACCGCATCTGTACCATTTGCTTCAATAACAGTCTTAGATATAGACAATGTCAAATCACCACTTACTGTTCCGGAGTCTTCTCCTCCATCATTTCCCGAACATGCAGTAACAGCCATTAAAAAACAAACCGCCAAGGTTTTAAAAATATATGCAGGTTTCATAAATATCTTTGTTTAATCGTTTATAAAATAATAGGTTTTCAATTTCAGGCTACAATCAGAAAGAAGAAGTCACTACCAGATTGGCTCCGGTATATGCCGGTGTGTAACGGCATACTCCTCCCGAGCATACATAACCAGCACGGTTTCTTCCATAGCTTAACTGTACACGGGTATTCTTACGTGTATAACTTACAGAAGCTGTATAGTAATGTACCTTTGTCGTACCATGATTATACATATCGCTTACACTGACACTCCAGCGTGGAGCCATGCTGAATTCCAGAAGAGCTGCCATCCAGTCTTTTTCATAATCAGTAGAGTAAAGATATTGCAGTTCTGCACGCAAAGCCATTTTGCTGTTGAACTTGTATGTATTGTCAACAACAAAAATATTCGAAGCATAAGTTTTGTCGTCCATTCCATGTGTAGGGCTCCACTCCTGAACAGATACCAATACAGCAGTTTTCCACTGCTTATTCCAACGGTGTTCTACATCAGCATTGATGTCACGCCATAACAAACGAGATTCTCCTGTAATATTTTTATCCGAATAAGCTGTCGAGAAATTTGCATGGAAATTCCAATAACGAGAACGGTTTGAAGCTGGGCGCAAAGAGTAATAAACATCAAACTGTCCGGCAGTTTCACCCTCTGCATTTACCTGATACGGCTCAAGATTGGCAAGCATATACGTGTACTGACGTGTTAGCGCAGGCAAATAGTTTAATGTATTTCCCGCTCCCTGTCCCTGTAAGGTAAGCATGGTATTCATATGCTCCAGACGACGGAAAGTACCCAAGGCAGAGAAATTACCTGTAGCATATCCTACTTCTGCAAGAATGGCATTACCATCCACTTCGGTTGCAGATGAAATCTCCGGTAAGTCTTTCGTTTTTGTTACATATTCAGCGCGGACATCCAGACCATTCCAGTTAAAATTACCACCAACAGCATACATATCCAGATTGTTTGTTGTCAATCTGTCTACATAATCTGCATTATCTTTCAAGTTCTCATAACGATTTACATAGCTACCTTCCAATTGCAAAGATGCACTTTTCCAACCGGCAATATCAGATAAAGATAAAGTAAGGTCTGCTCCACGCACTGCCGATTCAGCATAATCCAAATATAAACGTGGTCTTCCATACATACCTTTCAGTGACAGGTAGTTCTTATAACTGTAGTGTCCCCATACACCTTCTATCGAATTATTAAATCCCAAGGTACGGTCTTCATAACTGCGGAAAACAAGCCCACTTCCATACTGGTCAAAGATATCTCCTACACGAAATCCAAAATCTCCATCTTCCCAAGCAACATATTTTGAACCAAGAATCGTACGGCGTCCATTTCCATAAGTACCGTAGTCATATCCTTGTAATGCCGGCAAAAAACCCTCCAACTGAATGCCTGCAGAAAATTTACCACGTGTATAGTCCAGTTTCAAATAATTGTTCGAACCGAAATGATCGTCAGGATTAGCTGCAGCCGCTCCCAGTTCACTATCATCTACATAATAAATACTGTTCGACTCCAGACTTCCAGTAAGTGTTCCTTTATCACGAGTCTGAGCATGAAGAACGGTTGTTGCTCCAACAGCCGCCATGCATAATATCATCATTTTCTGTTTCATCGTGCCGGATTATTTTTGTTGTAATTCTTTCAGTTTCTCAAACAACTCCAATTCACTGCCTGGAGTGTAACCGGTATGTGAATATACGATATTCCCCTGACCGTCTACAATAAATGTATGCGGAGTAAAGGTTACATTCATTGCACGCTTCAAATCCTGGTTTTTATCGAATACGCAAATAAAGTCCCATCCAGAACCCGAAGCCATAGAGCGCGCACGAGTAGAAAAACGGCTATCATCTATCGATACAGCAACAACTTCAAAATCTACTTCTTCCTGCCATTCTTCCAACTGATCGTTTATAGCATTCAGCTCCATCAGACAAGGTTTACAGGTTATTCCCCAGAATGACATAATAAACGGCTTACCATTCACTAATGAAGATATTTCAACAAGCTTTCCATCTGCATCTTCTACTTTCACATTCGAAAGTTTTCCTTGTGCTGCCACTTGCAGGCAACCGCATACCAGGCAAAACACTAATAACAGTTTTCGTAACATAGTAAATTTCCCCTTTTATTTTTTAGAATTAATACCCAAAAATATTCCGTTCGGAAAGGCTCAGTCAGGCAACAGTCTGTTCTTATGAAAAGAGCCGTTCCAAACGGAATCATCATTTATCTTAAAACGAACATTCGCAATTATCTGCTATACAATCTTATTTCTGTATTTTCTTAATGAAACTACTCTTTGAACAATCTATTGTAACAGACTCACGTTTCAACTTGCGTGCAACATCTGCCGACGGCAAGAATGTCTTAGGCATATTCTTGATTGTTGTAGTCTGATAAGCTGCCCATGGAGTTGTAAGCATATTCTTCGTAGTCGTCTTCAAAGATGTTACAGATGACTTCAAAGTTTTCATGGCAGAAGCATTATTGCGTGTTAAAACAATATCACCAGAACCGTAGTAAGTATTATAAATAGTATTATTATACATACCTGCAAAGAAAGGAGTCAATGTCATTCCATTATATTCATAAGCCTGTATGGTAAGTCCGTTTCCATCCTCATCAACTTTTACAGGGAAATCTGTATGATAAGCACTAGAACCATCATAACCCATAATATAGTAAGTAAACGGTGTATTCCAATCACTCAAAGGAGGCACGGCATACAGATTTGCGCTCAAAATCACAGCATACAGAGTCTGTCCGTTTTCTTCTACAGGAATTACTTCGAGGAAGATCTTAGGTCCATAGTCGAAGAACAAATCATCAGCATCAACAGCAGAATAGCTGATATTGTTAAACAAATCCCATGGGCTAGCATATTTGTGCGGGAATTCACCTTTAAAGCGTCCTACTATACGATTCTTCATTTTATAAAAATCAATTTGCTTCTCACGCGCCTGGATATAGTTTGCTTTTTCTTCTTCAATATAAAGCTTAGCTTCTTCTTCAGTCATGTTCTTCATTGTCATGATTGTCTTGACAAGCTTATCATAGTCAGCATATTCACCAGCTTCTTCCGGTTCTCTAGAGAACTCAACAGGGAATGTAATTGTTTCAGTTTCTCCATTAGAACCCTGACGGTTGAATGTAGCATTCCATGTTCCACACAAATTATCCATGATAGCCTGTCCGTCTGCATCAACCGGAGTTCCGAAATCCGCTACTGCCGTAGCTTTTGCCATATAAGGTTCTGACAAATCCTCGTCCTCATTATAAGCCTGTACAACCAGCATATTTTCTTCTTCCGCATATGAGTTGAAATACATCTTATAACCTTCAGAACTATTTATAGCCTGTATTACGTCTGCATCTGTAACATCTAAACCATAGTTTGTCACATAGAATTTCTCATCCATACCATATTCAGGGCGAAGTGACGCATTCCATTCTGCCATAGAGTTTTCTACATAACGGATACCTCTACAGTCACCATTAGGAGCTTTGATTGTATAGCTGACTTTATAAGGCTGATCAGGTTCTACATTGCCAACAACGGTCAATTCTACATCTGGCTTAGTAGACTCAACAATTTCATACACTTCTTCCTGGAAGCTCTGTTTAGAATAATCATCAGCAAAGTTACAAGTAATGAACAAATGATACTTCTTACCGATACTCATTCCGGTATATTCTATTTCCTGCGGCTCTACAAGCGGTGTACTTTCATTAAACACCAATGCAGGAACACCTTGTTCACCCACATATTTTTTCATCAATTCATAATCATCTTCCGAAGTCATATATACTCCATAGCTCAGTGCACCATCCGGAGGGGTAATAGCCACTTTCAGTTTAGTTTCGTTCTTCTTCAAGACAGTTACGGTAGCCTTTTTATCTACTTGGTCAGCACTTTGAGCATAAACCATCTGTTTGGCATACATTCCATTGAAAGTAACACCTTCATCTGACCATTCTTCTGTATAGTCGCCAACAGTCGGAGCCAGCGCCTGACTCATCAACATGCCACCGCCATAGTCTACTTCATAGTCCAAATTACCTTCTTCATCAGATTCACCAACAAGGATAACATAAGCTGTACCCTGAGTAACCTGCCATTCTCCCCACATCGGATCATCCGGATCAATCTGAACACCACTGGTTATAGTGATGTCCTGAGGACCACAAGAAACGCCAACAGACGGATTTCTCAAAAAGTCCACATCACTCTGCATAAACTGATCTTTCATTGAATTATAGTTCAATGCATCGGTAAAAGACCATTTATAATACACACCTTCAGGCATTTCGATATGGAATTTTATTTCATCACGAGTAGCCGAGATAATAGTAATACGTCTTGAATATTCCGGAGTTGTAAATTCAAATCCTTTTACCTGATATTCGGTTCCCACTTTAAAGGCAAAAATTGCCGTATACTTTGTATTTCCATTCAGGCCATATAAGTAAGCAGTATTCTTACCATCCTGAGCTGTAAATATGCCGTTACCATTTTCTTTTTCAGCATTGGCAAACATAATCTCTCCATCAGGGAAGTCAGATTCGGAAACACTTCCTTCTTCTACTTGATAAGTATAAGTTTCTACCCCTTTCAAATTCAAGGAAATAGTAGCCGAAGTCGCATAAATGGCACTACCCTCATCTCCTTTCTCACTCTCAATCTCAATAGTTACTTCTGAGCCTGGACCTTCTCCCGGAGTTACCTCATTATTGTCATCGCTACATCCTCCTAATACCAAAAGGAATAACATCGATAAACAAAAGGCCGAAAATTTAAATTTCTTCATAAAAAAGACTTTTAATTAATTAATATAAATCAAAAAATACTCTCTACAGAACCTTATTTTTTATCCAATAAGCCTTCTTTTTACTAACTAATTGTTGTTAATCAAGATGCAAAAATAACCAAGAGATTGGAAAAATAAAATAAATTATGAAAAAAGTACGAAATATTATTGCACAATCAAACATTATAATAAGAGGTGACATATTATTAATTATACACACACAAAGAAGATAAAACATATCGTTTTGATACAATAAATAAACATATAATCAAAAAACGTCACATCAAAACTTTACAAAATTTGTTAAATACCAAGATAGAGTATCATTTTACTTTTTTAATAAAATCATCTTAAATCTTTTAAGAGTTTAAAGTATTTACAAAAAGCTATAGTGTTAAAAAACACTAACTGAATTGTTATACAATATTTATAAACACATATTCTACAAACATTCGTAGAAGAATTCTGTTTTTATCTTTACTTTTGTCTTATACAAACGGCAGATTTTACAACATGGAAAAAGAGAAACGAATACTAGTAGGAATGAGTGGAGGAATTGACAGTTCCGCTACCTGCATTATGCTACAAGAACAAGGTTATGAAGTTGTAGGTGTGACTATGAGAACCTGGGATATACCTTCTCACTTTTCAACTCCGGAACAAGAGCAACCCGACGAAATATTAGACGCAAAGGCTCTAGCCGAACGTCTGGGTATAGAACATCATGTTGCCGATGTCCGCGAGGAATTCCGCAATGTCATCGTACAATATTTTATCGACGAATACATGAAGGGACGCACTCCCAATCCTTGCGTCATGTGTAACCCGCTGTTTAAGGAACGCATCTTATGCGAATGGGCCGACCGTACCGGCTGTGCACAGATTGCCACAGGACATTACTGCCGACTGGAAGACAGAAAGGAGCACCGATATATAGTAACCGGTGATGATCCGACAAAAGACCAGTCATATTTTCTATGGAAACTCCCACAAGAGATATTGAAACGTATGGTGTTCCCATTAGGAGGAATGACCAAAACCGAGGTAAGGGCTTACCTCGCAGAAAAAGGCTTTGAAGCCAAAGCCAAAGGAGGAGAAAGCATGGAAGTCTGTTTCATCGATAAAGATTACCGGGACTTTTTGAGAGAACACTGTCCGGATATCGACGAACGAATCGGAACAGGATGGTTTGTCGACAGCAAAGGACTGAAGTTAGGTCAGCACAAAGGTTTCGCCTATTATACTATCGGACAGCGCAAAGGACTGGAAATCGCACTCGGACGTCCGGCGTATGTTCTGAAAATCAACCCTGCCAAAAACACAGTCATGCTGGGAGATGCCGAACAGCTGAAAGCCGAGTATATGCTTGTAGAAGATATAAATGTAATAGATTTACAGGAATTGCTGGAATGCCCCGACCTGTCCGTACGAATCCGCTACCGCAGTCGCCCTATTCCTTGTCAGGTTATCTTACTGGATGAAGGACGCCTCCTTGTAAAATTCAAAGCTGAAGCTTCAGCCATCACTCCAGGACAGTCGGCTGTTTTCTATGATAAAGGCCGTGTATTAGGTGGAGGATTTATCGCTTTCCAACAAGGCATAAAGAAACTGATAGCCGAAAATGAAGAAAGAAAGCATGTTTTGTCAAGTACGTGAAGGCACACGAAAAATATGCCGAGAAATCAGGAAAAACTTCTCGACATATTTTTAAAATTTGTACAAAAAATCAAGTACTTTACATGAAGTTTTTGAGAGACTTCAGCATTAGCGGTAAGACTCCGCAAATTCCTTTGATACAGAATTACTTACACTCTTACACACGTCTGCACTGAAATCCATTCCGCAGCGGATGATTGCATCCCAATCCGCTTCCGTCAGTTCGGCAAGATCAGCCCGACGGACACGATATTTCAGCAACCCGTATACCACACCCGCATTAAAATTATCGCCAGCTCCAATGGTACTTACCGCTTTCAGCGGAGTCACCGGATAATCCTTACATACATGTTTCGTACGCAAACGGACATCACCATCGGCATCGGTACAGATAAAGTTCGGGCAGTAGAATCCTACATGATTACTGTACACTTTGTCAGCATCCGGCTGACGGAACATATTCTGAAAATCTTCTGTCGAACCCCTTAAGATATCGGCATACTCAAAGTTCTCTATAATAGTAGGCATCAACTTAATAGCCTCATTAGCATGCGTACTGCGGAAGTTGACGTCATAATATATGATTGCGCCTGCATCATGAGCACGGTCAAGCAACTCTTTTACTTTATCACGCAACACAGGAGTAATAGCAAAATAAGAACCGATCATGATAATATCATCACTCGATATTTCAGGCATATTTACTTCCAGCCTCTGGCGAGGATAGTCTTTATAGAAAATATACTCGGCATCATTCCGTTCGTTCAGAAAAGCCAGCGACACCGGCGACTTCCCCTCCGGAAAAACATTCACATTTGCCGTATCAACTCCGTTTTCGCGCATGTTTGCCAGAATCATCTCTCCCACACGGTCGTTTCCCGTTTCACTGATAAAGGTAACATTCTGCCCCATTCTTCCCAGTGAAATTACAGCGTTATAAACAGAGCCGCCCGGGACAGCCGCCTGTGGCTGTCCGTCGCGGAACAGAATATCAAGAATCGTTTCCCCTATACCGATAACCTTTCTCATAGCAAAAATCTGTTTATTTACTCAACGCACGGGAGCGCTCGCCCAGATAACCTCCATGATGGCGCTTGCTATATTCTTCAATAGTAAATCCTGTCTGCTTCATAGTTTCTACCACCAGTATATCTCCGATAACAGTCATGATGGTAGTAGAAGTAGTAGGAGTCATACCCAACGGACAAACCTCGTCCGGATGTCCGGTAGCAAGACAGATATCCGCAGCTTCAGCAAGCGGACTTTCCGGATTTCCGGTAATGACAATCTTCTTCAACGACGGATTCAAACGATCAGCCAAATCGGTCAGTTCCACAATTTCACGCGTTTTACCCGAATTGGATATAAGAAGCAGCAAGTCATTTTCCTGCAAAATTCCCAAATCGCCATGTTGAGCTTCACTGGGGTGAAGAAAAACAGCAGGAATACCCGTAGAACAAAAAGTAGTAGCAATGTTCATGGCAATCTGTCCGGCCTTTCCCATTCCACTGGTTACCAGCTTTCCTTTTTTGCGGTGTACTTGTTCTACAATCAGCTCAACGGCCTTCTCGTATGCATCTGTTACGGGAATATTCAATACAGCCTGTGCTTCACGCTGCAACAGTTCGTGAATAGATGAAATCATATTATGATGAGTTTAGTAAATTAATATTCGAGTAATTGTTTCAGCTCATCGAAAGTGTTGGCCACAGTGAAATAATTTTTCAGCGGGCGATGAGCGAAGTGTTGTGTTTCCAGTCCGGCAAGAAATTCAAGAATCCCATTCCAGAAACCATTAACATTATAAAATATCACTTTCTTTTCGTGATAACCTATTGTGGCGGCAGCCATGACATGAAATATTTCATCGAGCGTTCCCACTCCACCAGGCAACGCAACAGCCACATCTGCTTCTTGCAGCATGATATCCTTACGGTCACTCAGATTGACAGCACGAAACGTCACATCAAGCAAATCGCTGACAGCCCCCCTTTCTTCCAGCTTGGTAGGAACAACTCCCATTATCATAGCTCCATTTTCTTTTGCAGAGCGGGCAACAGCCTCCATAAGTCCTGTATTCGAACCTCCATAAATGAGCCACTTTCCGGTTTTACCAATCCATGCACCCAGTTCGGAAGCTTTTTCGGCATAAATCGGATCGATGTGATCGGAAGCCGAACAGAATATTGCAATTTTATTCATAATATCTTAATTTATATAATACCGCAAACGGCCAGGAACAGCCAGTGCAGTCTGTAGCGAAGAAAATCAATATACCTGCAAATATCTGTATTTTTTCAGTTACGACAATAAGTATTATTGTATTTTTGCAACGAAAATCCATGCAAAGAAGAAAACTCATGCCATACAATACTTTTATTTTGCCAAACGGACTGCGTATTATCCACGCTCCCAGCCCTACCAATGTAACATATTGCGGATTTGCCGTCGATGCCGGAACGCGTGATGAATTTACCAACGAACAAGGGATGGCTCATTTTGTAGAACACCTTATATTTAAAGGAACCCGCAAACGCCGTGCATGGCATATCCTGAATCGCATGGAAAATGTAGGAGGCGATTTGAATGCCTATACTAATAAGGAGGAAACAGTTATATACAGTGCCTTCCTGAAAGAACATTTTTCCCGTGCCGTAGAATTGCTGACAGACATTGTTTTCAACAGTATCTTTCCCGAACAGGAAATAACCAAGGAAGTAGAAGTCATTATCGATGAAATACAAAGTTACGAAGACAGTCCCGCAGAACTGATATTCGATGATTTTGAAGAACTGATATTTCCCAACCATCCGTTGGGACGAAACATACTAGGCAAACCGGAACAACTCCGACACTTCGGAAGCCAGGATGCACTTTACTTTACTGGAAGATATTACAAGCCTGCCAACATGGTATTCTTTGTTCAGGGAGATATCGATTTCAAACGGGTAGTTCGCACCATAGAAAAAGCTACGGCAGACATTCCTTTTTCAAACGTAGACAATAACCAACGTCAGGCGCCACATGCCTACCTCCCCAAGCAACTCACCCTGCACAAAGACACCCATCAGGCACACGTAATGATTGGTGGACGTGGATACAATGCCTACGATGAACGACGAACAGGCCTTTATCTACTTAACAATATCCTAGGAGGACCCGGAATGAACAGCCGGCTGAACGTTTCACTGCGTGAAAAGCGCGGGCTGGTATACAATGTAGAATCGAACCTGACAGCTTACACTGACACCGGAACATTCTGCATTTACTTTGGTTGTGATCAGGAGGATGCCGATTACTGTACCGAACTCGTACATAAAGAACTTAAAAAGTTATGCGACCGTCCGCTTACAACCACACAACTACACGCTGCCAAAAAACAAATCATCGGACAAATCGGAGTAGCAAGTGACAACTTTGAAAACAATGCACTCGATATGGCAAAATGCTTCCTACACTACAAGCGTTACGAAGAAAAAGAAGAAGTCTTTCATCGCATAGAAGCATTGACTGCACAACAACTGCAAGACATAGCAAACGAGATGTTTTCCGAGAATTATTTGTCAATATTAGTATATAAATGAAATATCTGCCTAAATATTTTTGTCTAATCATAAAATCAAAGCCAAAAATCAAACAAATATTACATTTTGACAAATAAAAATTTTGTCAATCATACATATTTCATAAATTAGTCCCCGTAAGAGATAATAGATTATATCTATATATAAAAGTTATGGGGAACAACATTTTAATACTTGAAATCACATCAGGAATATGCTGTATACTGACAGCTATATTCTTACACTACTCAGCTATACCCAAAAGCAGCAATAAAAAGAATTATCAAAAAGGGTACACGGTAGTAAAAATAGCATCTTTAATGCTAGGTATATCAGCACTATTGTTTGCCTACTTTGGAAATGTTATAGATACATATGATAAAAGAAGCTTTATACAGATAATACTTCCTGTAGAAACCCTATTGGTTTTCTGGGTATTTGTATACCCTTTGTACGATAAAAACAAACTAAAGAATTTCCTTAAGTATCAGGTATTTTACACGACAGTATTATGCACAGCAAACATCATCTACCTGTTTGTTGCAAAGGGGATGTCTGGAGAATGGCTTTATTATCTGCTGGTGTCATGTTATGTCATACAATTTGCCTTTTACACAATAATATTTATACATATATCGAAAATCTGGCTAAGGAAGAAAAGCACAGAGTCAAGCAACTTTAAAAAATATCCTTTTCGTATATGGATAGCAGGATTTATCATAGGTGTAATGGGCATAGTAGCAGAAGTTTATCCAAATGAAATCTACTTACAAATATTTACATTATGCTATACGGTATTTTTCATTTCGCTCGGCATACAGTATCATAATTATAGTATTATAGCCCCAATCGAAGCGGCAAATCAAGAAGTTAAAACAGCCCCGGAAGAAACAAACAACAAGCCCGAGACACCTAAGCCCGAGGAAAAACGTCATGGACAGGGAAATGACATTATTAAAGAAAAAATTACAATATGGGTACAGCATAAAGGGTATCTGCAATTGGGCGTCACCATACAAGATTTAAGCCGTGAAATCGGCATAAACCGTACATATTTGTCAAATTACATAAACGAAACATACCAGAGCAACTTCAACGGATGGCTAAACGACCTCCGCATTGAAGAAGCAAAGCAAAAGATCATATCATCTCCTGAAATAAACTTGAGCGACCTTGCTGAAATGGTAGGCTTTGCAGACCAGGCACATTTCAGCAAGCAGTTCAAACAGAAAGAAGGGATTCCTCCTTCCGTTTGGAAGAAAGAACATCGTGCCAAAAGTGAAAAAGACTAATATTTTACACTTTTGTCGAAAAATACACAATTATATACAAATAGACAAGCAGACACGTAGTATTTAGGCCTAGATTTGCACAATCAAATAAAAAGCGATAAATAAAAGTAAAGAACATTATCAATTATCATTCATTAATTAATTAAAAGTATGAAGAAAAAATTCTATGGAGCCCTTCTGTTAGGAAGTGTACTTCTTGCAGGGGGTATGGTATCTTGCTCTGATTACGATGATGACATTAACAGTTTGAACGACCGCGTTACTGCTGTTGAACAAACAGTTAAAGAGCTTCAAGAAAAAATCAATGCAGGAGCTGTAATTACTGATGTACAGACTACAGAAGATGGAGTTAAAGTTACTTTAAGTGACGGCAACTCATTCACATTGCAAAATGGTAAGGATGGAGCTGCTGGTTCTGTAGTAACTATTGGTGATAACGGTAACTGGTTTATTGATGGAGTAGACACAGGTAAACCATCAAGAGGAGAAAAAGGAGAACAAGGTGAACCGGGAGAACCAGGACAACCTGGAGGTGACGGAACGACAGCTCCTAGCAAATATTACATACCAAATGAAGATGGTTACTGGTATGTAGTAAATGTTGCTGCTGATGGTACTGAAAGCGCTCCTGAAAAAACTGATGTTAAATGGGCTCCAGAAGGCATGATGACAGCTGTATGGGATACAGAAAACGAAGCTTTGTTGGTTTATGGAGTTAAAGACCATAACGGAGTTCTGAAAATTAACTTAGGTACAGCTTTGAAAGGTTTGGTATTTACTCCATCATTGTATTTGGATGGTGTAGAAGGAACTCGTTATCCTTACATTAGTGGTAATTATAAATCAGCCAATGGTGGTGATGAAGGAAAAACTTTAAAAGGTGTAGATTTTAAGATTCCAGCAAAGAACACATGGGAAGATATCGTTGCATCAGTTTATAATATCGGTGCCAACGATACTGTTGTCTACCACATGAATCCAGCTAGTGCACAAGTTAAAGGAGTTGACTTTAGATTCCTCTACAACAATCCTGAAATGATTACTACACGTGGCGGTGAAGAAGTTGTTGTTAACTATAACAACTATAGCGAAAAGACAGCAAATGGTGATTTAAAAGTAGGTTATCAAATCACTAATCCTGAATTGTTAGAAGGTGCAGGTATTGGAGATCCACGTACACCAGGAAATGATAAGATTTCTGTAATGGCACTGGAAGTTGAATTGGGTAATGATACAACTATCACATCCGATTACGCTGCTATCGTTCCTGCTGTAAGAACTTTGAAGGCAATTGCATTCAAAGAAAAGAAAACTACAATGGCCGATCAGTATGACTTATATAATACAGGTACGCTAGCAGTAAAAAATGAAGCTAACGTTGCCGTACAATACAATGATGGTTCTGTTAATTTGAGCGAATTACTGAACATCCACTATACACAAGCTGATTGGGGACCTGCTTCAGACTATGCAGATCATGAAGTAATGTCTTACGAACGTGCTAAACAATTCGGTTTGCATTTTGAATATGAAATGTTGGAATATACAACAGGAACAAACAATACCGAAGAGCATAAGTATGGTAAAGTTGATAAGTTGACAGGTGAATTTACTCCTTGCTATGTTAATGACAAAGGTGAATCTGTAGCTTGTCCAAATGATCCAACTTCTACAACAGGTATTTCTGCTGTAGGTCGTGAACCGGTTGTTATCGTTAAATTGGTTAACGAAAATGGTGATGTTGTTTTGGCAGGATACATCAAGATTGACATCGTTAAGGAAATCAGCACAAAAGAAATCACTGTAAAAGACTTTATCAAGCCATATGTATGCGATGGTTTCGTATGTGGTATCAAGTGGGATGACATGTCTGGTAAGATTATCGAAGAACTTGGTATGACTAAGGATGACTTCGTTAAGACTTATACTTTGAAAGGTATAAAAGAAGGAAAAGATTATACATACATAAAAGAAAACGGCAAATTTGTTTTGGTTCCGAACAACAAATTCGGAGTAATGAAACTTGGTAAAGATTGGGACGTTTCAACAACTAATGACATTATCGAATGGCATGCAAACTTCGATCAGATGGATGCTGTTTACAATGAAACTGGACATACAGTTACATTATATGCATGCTTCGAATCTAACGTAGACAAAGACAATAATTTAGTTTACATTGGTTTGACTACTACTGTTCTTGACAAGCCAGAAGTAACATTCGGTGAAAAGATCAAAGAATATTGGTATCCAGGTGATCAGGCAGAAGTTGCTAAGAGAGATACAGTTCGTATGAACGTTCCACGTCCAACTTCAGAAGGTATTACAAATAGAGATGTATTTGAATATGCTAAAGATTTGGATGATAACTTCAAAGGTAACAAAGTTGTAATGACTCCGACTAGCGCTGAACAAAATGCAGCATATGATTTGGCTAAATTGGGAACTAATTATCATTACCAATTTGCAGCTGAACAGCCGAAGATTGGTCAGTATCAGTTATCTCGTCATGCTACTGATCCTACAAGATTGGTAATGGGTGGTGCTATCATTGCTCAGATTGCTCCTAACGGAACATTGGTTTATACTCATGACAAATTCGCAGAAGAAATTCTGAATATGTATGATCACAACACTCCACTTTGCTATGCAAATGTTGAAATTGTAGCTACATATGATGATTGTGAATTGGCTTTGGGTAAAGATGCATTTAAAGTACGTTTCTTACGTCCGGTAGATATTTTACCTGGTGACAATGCTAAATTCGTTGATGCACAAGCTAACGGTTCAAGCATATACTTAGGTGACTTATTCAAATTACAAGATTGGCGTGATAAGATGTTGATTAGTGGAACTAGCGGAAAATATGCTAGCGTAAGCGAAAATGGATGTAATTTGTTCAAATATTATTGGTTTGAAAACATCAAGATTGATCTTGAAAATGCTCAATGTAATTTGACAGGTACATGGGAATATGTTAAGAATGTTACAAATAAATTACAATTATATGTTGATAATTATGCACCTAATGCATCAGTAACATTACCGATAAACCAGCTTGCTCAAGATCCAGCTGATATTCTGAATACAACCAAAATTACATACAAGAATAATGAAGGTAACGTTCAGAAATTCAAATTGAGAATCCCTGTAGAAATCAAATATTCTTGGGGTACACTGAAAGGAACAATCGAAGTGCCTGTTGATTCAACTATCGCTAATGATTAATCTTTCAATATTATAAAATAAGAAAAGGTGTGCCTTATGGTACACCTTTTTTTAAATCGTTAAAGTATGAAGAATTTGATAAAATCTTTCTTATATATAACCTTTGCTATATGTTGCATCACCTCATGCAATAATAACCAAAAGGAGCAACAAAAAGAACAAAGGATTAAATCATGGGGAGAAGCAAAAACAGAATTCATATCTACTCTCACCGCATCTGATACAACAAATGTAAAGCAGATGGCACTAAAATGCATGGATTTACTAAAAGCAGATAGTATAGACCAAGCATTAGATATGCTATATACGGTTCAAGAAAATAAATTACGCAAATTAACTGAGGAAGAAAAAGGACAATTAAGTAAACGCTTTAAGATTTTCCCTGTAATAGATTATAAATTTGAAAGTCTCACATTTTCAACTCAAGGAAATAATGATGTCAAATTTACTTCTTATTTTGCCAAATCTGAGAATGTCCAAGACTCTCCCAAAACTATAAAACTGATGTTCAATCCTATAAAAATAGAAAACCAATGGTATCTAAGTATGAAAAATATAGGACAGAGCAGCCAGGACATAGTAAATCATCCAACAGATAATTCTGTAGCTCCTGCTGAAATAACATTCTAAGGATCAACCCTCTAAAAAATAAGCTTATGAAACTAAGAAGAAACCTCACAGTTGTTATGCTCGGAATAGGTATAACCTCTGCATTAGCACAGGCAAACAACTCAAGTCTGCAAATCAAGGAAGAAGGAAAAACAGAGTTTGTTCCTCATTGGTTCATGCAAGTACAAGCCGGTGCAGCACACACACGTGGTGAAGCGAAATTCGGAGACCTGATTTCTCCAGCAGCTGCTATCTACGGCGGCTATCAGTTTACACCGCTCTGGGGACTGCGTGCCGGAATAAGCGGCTGGCAGGCTAAAGGAGGATGGGCTGCCGACGGACAACTTTACAAGTATAACTACTTGCAGGGTAATGTAGATGCTACACTGGATTTGGGCAACTTGTTCTGCCGTTATAATCCAGACCGTTTCTTCAATGCATACTTGTTTGCAGGTGTGGGCCTGAATGGTGGCTTCAACAATGATGAAGCTATAGCATTGGCTAACAAAGGCTATGATTTGCGCTACTTATGGACAGATAATAAGATCAGCCCGGTAGGTAGATTCGGATTGGGTACAAATCTGAGACTGACTTCTAATCTGTTCTTCAATATCGAAGTAAATGCCAATGTTTTGTCAGATAAATTCAATTCAAAGAAGGCTGGCAATGCAGACTGGCAGTTTAATGCGCTTGCCGGATTCACTATCAAATTCGGAAAGACTTCACGCAAGACAGAACCTGTTTATTATGAACCGACTCCGCAACCGGCTCCCGTTGTAAAAGAAGAACCGAAACCGGTACAGCAGCCTGCTCCGGTAAAACAGGAAAAGGTAACTATGACAGAAAATGTCTTCTTCGCGCTTAATTCTTCTGCTATCCGCAGCGGAGAAAAACAGAAGATTGAAAAGCTGGCAGAATTTATGAAGAACCATGCTGAATGTAAAGTTACTATCTGTGGATATGCAGACAAGCAGACTGGTAATGCAGATATCAACATGCGCCTTTCTAAGAAACGTGCTGAAAATGTAGCTACCCAACTGAAAGAAATGGGTATCGACAGCCAGCGTATCACTGTAGATTACAAAGGTGATACCGTACAGCCATTTAGCACACCGGAAGAAAACCGTGTAAGTATCTGTATAGCTGAATAACAGAACCCTTTAATTCTTCATAACATGTAAGGAACGTCACTCTCCTATTCCCTAGGGAGAAGATGACGTTCCTTTTTTAGTTTTTGTACACGATGATGCTTTCCGAATGATGAATAAATCACTATCTTTGCGCAAACTGATAAATGTCGGGAAATACAAAACCATATATACACATGAAAATAGAAGATAAACTGACTGCCTCCGTCATCAACGGGGTAAAAGAATTGTACGGTGCAGAAGTGCCTGCCAAAATGGTACAATTACAGAAAACCAAGAAGGAGTTTGAAGGTCATCTTACGCTTGTGGTTTTCCCTTTTCTGAAAATGTCGAAGAAGGGACCGGAGCAAACAGCACAGGAGATCGGTGAATATCTGAAACAGAACGAACCGGCTATCGCAAATTATAATGTAATCAAAGGATTCCTGAACCTGACTATCGCATCGGATGTATGGATTGAACTGCTGAACCGCATTCACGCTGATGCTCAATGGGGTATCCAGAAAGCTACGGAAGATGCTCCGCTGGTAATGATAGAATATTCATCACCGAATACAAACAAGCCGCTGCATCTGGGACATGTCCGCAATAACTTGCTGGGGAACGCACTTGCCAATGTAATGGCTGCCAACGGAAACAAGGTCGTAAAGACAAATATCGTAAACGACCGTGGTATCCATATCTGTAAGTCAATGCTTGCATGGCTGAAATATGGTAACGGAGAAACTCCTGAATCATCAGGCAAGAAGGGTGACCACTTGATTGGTGATTATTATGTGGCTTTCGACAAACACTACAAGGCTGAAGTAGCTGAGTTGATGGAAAAAGGCTTGAGCAAGGAAGAAGCAGAAGCTCAATCACCACTGATGCAGGAAGCTCGTGAAATGTTGCGTAAATGGGAGGCAAATGATCCTGAAATCCGCGCTTTGTGGAAGAAAATGAATGACTGGGTATATGCCGGATTCGACGAAACATACAAGATGATGGGTGTCAGCTTCGATAAGATATACTACGAATCTGAAACATATCAGGAAGGTAAGGAAAAAGTGCTGGAAGGACTGGAAAAAGGTTTCTTCTATCGCAAAGAGGATGGTTCTGTATGGGCTGATCTGACTGCAGAAGGTCTTGACCACAAGCTGTTGCTGCGTGCCGACGGTACTTCTGTCTATATGACTCAGGATATTGGTACTGCGAAGCTTCGCTTCCAGGATTTCCCGATCAACAAAATGATTTATGTAGTAGGAAACGAACAGAATTATCACTTCCAGGTGCTTTCTATTCTGCTCGATAAGCTGGGATTTGAATGGGGTAAGGATCTGGTTCACTTCTCTTACGGTATGGTGGAACTGCCGGAAGGTAAGATGAAGAGCCGTGAAGGTACGGTAGTAGATGCAGACGACCTGATGGAAGCAATGATAGAAACAGCGAAAGAAACCAGCAGTGAACTGGGTAAGCTGGATGGCCTGACTAAGGAAGAAGCTGATGATATCGCACGTATCGTAGGTCTGGGTGCACTGAAGTATTTCATCCTGAAAGTGGATGCTCGCAAGAATATGACATTCAACCCGAAAGAATCTATCGATTTCAACGGTAATACAGGTCCGTTTATCCAGTATACATATGCTCGTATCCAGTCTATCTTGCGTAAGGCTGCTGAAGCTGGTATCACTATTCCTGCGGTTATCCCGACAGGTGTGGAACTGAGCACAAAAGAAGAGGGACTGATTCAGATGCTTGCTGACTTTACAAACGTGGTACGTCAGGCTGGAAGTGACTATAATCCGTCTATTCTTGCTAACTATGCGTACGATCTGGTAAAGGAATACAACCAGTTCTATCACGATTTCAGCATTCTGCGTGAAGAAAATGAAGCATTGAAGGTATTCCGTCTTGCTTTGAGCCAGAATGTAGGAAAGATCGTCAAACTGGCAATGGGACTGCTCGGTATTGAGGTTCCTGAACGTATGTAATTAAGACATTAATCATACACTATCTTTTATTCACCACGGATTATACAGACTTCTACACATATGTGTGAAACTTCTGCATGGTCTGTGGTGAATTGGTTTATTGATATCGCTATTATACAAATTATGGCAAAGCAGCAGAAATTTTATGTAGTATGGAAAGGAGCGGAACCAGGAATATATACATCGTGGACCGACTGCCAGCTACAAATTAAGAACTACAAAGGTGCTATTTATAAATCGTTCGCTACACGTGAAGAGGCAGAACATGCTTTCGCTACTCCTGCTTATGTGTATCTGAAGAAAAGTCAGACAGCAACACACGAACCGGAAGAGAAAAAAATCCCTGAAAATTTCGATTTAAACTGTCTGGCCGTAGATGCTGCATGCAGCGGTAATCCAGGACCAATGGAGTACCGGGGAGTGTATTTACTTACCGGACAGGAAATTTTTCATTTTGGACCTATGTATGGCACAAATAATATCGGAGAATTCCTTGCTATTGTCCATGGTCTGGCGCTGATGAAACAAAAGGGCATAAACATGCCTATTTATTCAGACAGCCGCAATGCGTTGAACTGGGTGAAACAGAAGAAATGTAAAACAAAACTGGAACGTACCGCGAAAACCGAAGAATTATTCCAGCTTATCGAACGCGCAGAGAAATGGCTGAATGAGAATCAATATACTACTCCACTGCGCAAATGGGAAACTGATTTATGGGGAGAAGTACCGGCAGATTTCGGCAGAAAATAACTTTCTGCCTTATTGCGCGGGTTGTGAGCGCTTCAAAAGCTGAATGTATCGGGGATGATTTCTTCTGACATATCGCAATAGTTTTCGCCAAACTTTCTGACTAAGTAAAAACAACAGGAATATGGTTCCCACAATACATACTGCACCAAACAGTTCTTTCAGACTGGTCAGAAGCGTCTGACGGGTAACTTCTTCATACAATTGCTGGATGGAAACATCAGGCATCCATTCTTTTACCAAATCCATTTTACGGCTTATCAGACCGATATTATCCTGCTGCATGTACTTCAGCCAGCGGTTTAATATGGCTGTACCCAAAGGAGTAGCAATGCTGGTGCGGATAAAGCTTAATACACATAGTCCCTGAAAGAAATGTTCGAAAGGGACAGTCTTGGCTACATAGATGGTCAGCGATATATAAAGTATGCCGTGTCCTAGTCCTTTCAGAAAGTTGGGGATGTAAAGGCTTTCAATATTCAGGTTGGGATGGATAAGGAAATACATATAGTACTGATAAACTACTATCAGCATGAAGCCGACGGTAATAAGCAGTTTATAGCCTTTGCGCAGGACTACCTGGCGGTAGAATACAACTCCTGCACCTGCCAGTATTCCGATAAACACACACCAGTTCAGTGAAACGGCATTCAGCATATCATATTTCAGAATAGCACTCATAAACATTTCCTGTAAAACTGATGATGTAGTGAGAAACAAACACAGCATCAGAAAAAGGAACAGGATAGTCGGGAAATGACGGTACTTAAACACGTGGGGATGGATGTACGGACGATGAGTCGTAAACATTCGGTTCACATTGATAAGGGTGCATACCACTGCCAGTACGATACAGCCTCGTATCAGAGCACTGTCAAGCCAGTCGTAATATTCGCCGTAAATGCATACAAATACAATGGAGAAAAGCACTACAGCCCAAAGGAGAGCACTTGTCCAGTCTATGCCATACAGAGGCATCTTGCGGGCCATCCGGAAGGGACGTGTAAGAAAAAATACGCATAACCACACGACAGCAAGCAACCCGATGACGAGCCAGTGCATGTATTGCCAGTTTGCCCAATCGCTGATATGTATGGCTACAAGTCCGGAAAGCTGGATGCTTTCGAGTACAATGATATAGATTACCGGATAGAATACGGAAAAATTTCCTGAGGGGGTTACACTCAAACGGATATTTGAAAAACATTCAAATGTACCCCACATTCTGAAAAAACCGGAAATAAAGCACGTTACGACCAGTATGAAGATATTCTGCACGTGCATCGTCACCAGGTTGCAGCAGATAAGTACCGGACATACCATCATAAATATCTGTCGGGTAGTAAAGCGAAACTTCAGACGAAACAGAATGGGAAAAATCACTGTCATACCGATAAATGAGGCATATCCCGCCATCATCACATCTTCTTTCAGGCAACCCAATGCACTTGACATCTGTACAGACGTAGGAAGAAAAACTCCTCCGTTGAACTGAAACACCATTGCAAAGAACAAGGAAAGAAGTATGCACACGGAAGTGGGGATAAATTCCTTGAAATATAAAATTCTAGGACGTTGTTCTTCTGCCATAATTTGTCTTTTATTGCAGTTTTACGTAACATTCCACGTTCATACCGGCACGTAAACGGCTTAGATTCTCTTTGCTGTTATTATGTGTAAATTCAATTCGGACCGGTATACGTTGTTCTACCTTTACAAAGTTTCCTGCCGAGTTGTCCTGAGGAATCAGGGAATAAAAGGAGCCGGTTGCATCTGAAATGGAAATAATCTGTCCTTGGTATTTCACCCCAGGTATAGCATCGACTGTCATTTCTACCAGTTGGCCCTGTTTCATATCGGTAGTCTGAGTTTCCTTATAATTAGCAATTACCCATTTTTCGGTTCCGTCTACAAGAGTCACCAAAGTCTGTCCCGATTGCACCAATTCTCCTTCATGGATATTTTTGCGTCCGGTCACTCCATCGGCTGTAGCACAGATTACGGTATACGACAAATTCAATTTAGCCAGATTCAAAGCAGCTTCTGCCAGCTTAATGTCCGATTCGTTCTGCTCCAGACGTTGGGTTTGTTCCTGTTTGACAAGCTCAGATGATTCTTTCTGACGCAACAACTGCTCGTAGCGGGCTTTCGTGGCAGCATAGTCGGTTTTTACACGATCGAACTGCTGTGGAGTGACTGCTTCTTCTTTCATCAGCTCTGCATAACGTTTGTAATCGGTTTCTGCATTCTGAAGGCGGACGCGCTGTTCCTCGATAGCAGCTTCGGTTACATAGATATTACTCTGAGTTGTATTGATGGTAGTATGCATAGCACTCTTCCCTGCCAGTGCATTCTGGTAATCAGCCTCAGCCTGTGCTACTTTCAGCAAATATTCGGTATTTTCTATCACTACCAGTGTATCTCCTTTCTTAACGGACTGATATTCTTCAAAATAGATTTTTTTGATGAATCCCTGTACACGAGTATTGATAGGGCTTAAATGTTGTTTCACCTGAGCATTGTCTGTATACTCCACATCACCCAGATGTATAAACTTTCCACATATCCAGCTGATTCCTCCAGCCAGAACCAATGCTATAAAAAAATTAGGGATAGCTCTTTTCTTATTTTTTATCATAACGTCTTATTCAGTTTATAGCTTTATTAGAGATTTCCTGTCAGTTTTTTCAATAAATAATACTGGTATAAAATACCTATCTGATAATTTGCCAATTGCAGTTCCATATCCAGCTGTGTGTTACTGGCATCCAGCATATCTGTTATCAGTGCCAGACCGTTTACATATCGTTGACGGACAATATTGAAGTTCTCATGTGCCAGTTGTACACTTTTTTTCTGTGTGCGCAAGCGTATATAGGCTTCATTCAGATTGACATATGCAGCATGAATATCATTCTCAGCCTCTTCTTCTGCCACTCTGCGTGCCTCTTCCATTTTACGGGTAGCAAGCTGTGCCTGTTTCAGTTTTCTCTTACTTTTAAATAAGGCATCAATATTATATGAAATGCCGACACCAGCGTACCAATATGTAAAATTGTTATTCAACGGGGGGACTTCTATCAAAATAGGTCCAGTGAAATCGTTTGCTGCTACCAGACTTATCTTGGGTCTTCTTTCAGCACGTATCAAATCCTGTTTATTCTTTTCTTGCTCTATTCTGATATCAGCCAGCCTGACCGACGGAGTATGATGTATTTCGAGCAACCAGTCTTCTTCTGTACGGTTTTCAACATTAAATTTCAGAAGTTCGGTTGTATCGGGGAGGATTAGCACATCAGGCTCCAAACCGACTGCTGTAGCCAGTTTATGGCTCAACACATCTATTTTATCTTTGACAGAAGTCAACGAAAGTTCCAGACTCTGAAGCTGAAGCTCATAACGGGTTATATCACTCTTCAGCGCCGTTCCCTGACGATAAGACGCCTTCATATCCTTTACCAGCAAGCGGGTTTGAGAAATATTGCTTTCGTAAACACGCTTCTGATTGTTTAACTGGAAAAGATCCAAATAATATCCAGCCAGAAGAAAACGAATATCCTGGCGGTTTTCTACATATTCCAGTTCTGCTTCCTTTTTTTGTAACTTGCTCCGTTCGATTCCTTTTGCCACAGCTCCTCCAGCATATATCACCTGACTTGCCTTCAGCACAAAAGAATTACCAAAATGAGGCATATCTGCATGTACTGCATGGGCGAAATTTCTATCGGTCATCACTCCGTCGCCTATATAGTTCAGTTCAACATGTGCCTGAATAGAAGGTAAACGATCATTGCAAGCTACTTTTACCCCTTGCTCAGCTTCAGATATTGCCAAATCGTACAACCGTATACGGTTATTATTCTGATCTGCCAACTGAAACATTTCATCGAGTGTCAATGAACGAGTCTGGGCTAACCCTTGCCCCAATAAACCTAAAAAAACAACACTAACTAATAATACTTTTTTTATCATATATTTTGTTTAGTCTTTATGCACATCAATACCAGACAAATAAATTCTCATTCCTATATCTGGTGTACAATAAAAGAATCACTATTCTTTTTGTCCTAAAAACTTACCTTACTTTTTTGTTATGCAAAAGTAAGTCTTTAATTTTGTTCCGAATTTGCACATTACGCAACAATATTATCAAAATAAGCCAAGTTTATTCCTGATGAATACAGAACAACAAGAATATATATCGCTAATAAGCCGTTCCACGCACGACGACATTCTTATCAAGAAAACCGGTTGGGAAGCAATCAATTTCCAGGAGCATGCGCATGAGAAATTCCAGATTATTTATACACTTTCCGGAACATTGCATGTAGAAACCGGAGGAGTAAACTATTTTGTTCCGGAAAAGCATATAGCATGGATTCCAGAAAAAGCCAGCCATAAGTTATCGAGCAACAGCCGGCAGGTTTCACTCATCATCTTTTATATTAATTTGAACATCACTCCTGATGATGGAAAAAACCGTTTCTCAATATATAGCACCAATGGTATTATAGCCGAAAACCTGAAGTTCATCGCATCAAAAGGGAAAGTCATTACACGCGGAAAGCAAACTGATCTATACAACTTTGCGTTAAGTTTTTTCAATTTACTTCCACAAATGACATTAGGGGCAGACTTTCTGCTGAAAACACTGGTTATCCCCAATGATTCACGCCTGCATCCTATACTGAACTACATAACAGAACACATACATGAAGACTTAAACATGGAACAGATAGCATCACAATATAACTTGTCAGTACGTAATTTAAGCCGGCTGTTTAATACATCAGGCATACACTTCAGCAGCTATGTAAACCATCTGCGTATTACACGTGCTATAGAACTCCTGACAGATGGAGATAATACGGTACAGGAAGTTGCTTACAAAGTAGGATTCAATACTCCCAACAACTTCAACAGAGTATTTAAACAAGTAACTGGAAAATCACCCAAAACATACATTAAGGGAATCTGAAAATCGACGAAATAACAATTCGTACTGCATGTAAAGTGAATATAAATGAAAGACAATCTCTCCACACTATAAAAATATGTATCTTTGTAAGTTCAAATTCAACAATATATGAAAAAAAGAATCGCGTACCTGATATTGGTCTTTGCAGTTATATTTATTTTCTTCATACTGCAAAAACCCTTTTTCATGCTTTATAATGATGCGCCCGGACGACTGGTTCCATTTAGCAGCTACTTGCAGGTAATGTTTCACGGAATGAGTCTCGATGCTGCTACTACAGGGTATCTTACTGCCATCCCATGGCTTACCATACTCATTAGTATATGGTTCAAGAAATTTCCTCTCCGTCAACTACTTGTAGGATACTACGCCATTGTCTGCTTGCTGATTTCACTGATCTTTGTAGGCGACATGTGCCTCTACCCTTTTTGGAACTTCAAACTTGACGCCTCTGTCTTTTTGTATTTGGACTCTCCGAAAAATGCTATGGCAAGTGTATCTACCGGTTTTATTATACTACGGATACTTGTCATCCTGTTGCTTTCTGGATTTGTAACCTGGATACTTTATCGGATTACTCCCCGATATCTGCCTCCAGCCAACAGAAAAATAACTGGTACACTTGCCACAATTCTGCTGGGAGGAGTACTTTTTATCATCATACGTGGAGGAGTGAGTGAATCAACCTCCAACATCGGTCAGGTATATTTCTGCAACGATGAGTTTTTAAACCATTCTGCCGTAAATCCAGCTTTCAGCCTGATAGCTTCAGCCGGAAAAACAAAAAACTACTCAGAACAATTCAACTACTTCGATGAGACACACCGTAAGGAACTGTTCGATAATCTTTATCCTACCGGAGGAGAAAACACAGTAGAATTACTAAATACCAAACGTCCGGATATCCTGATTATCCTAATGGAAGGTTTCGGTGCCACCATGGTAGAATCGCTGGGAGGCGTGAAAGGAGCCAGCCCTAATATAGACCGTTTGTCAAAAGAAGGAATTTGGTTTACGCAATGCTATGCCAATAGCTTCCGGACAGACAGAGGAACGATTTGCACATTTAGCGGCTATCAGAGCTTTCCGGATCTATCGGTAATGAAAATACCAGCCAAGAGTCGTACATTGCCTTCTATCGCCGGAAAACTGGTAAAAGAAGGGTATCATACAGACTTTCTATATGGCGGTGATATTAATTTTACCAATATGAAAAGCTATCTGTTGGAAAGTGGATATCAGAAACTGACCGCTGATACCGATTTCCCCATGAGTCAGCACCAGAACGCTTGGGGAGTCAACGATGATATAACCTTCGATCATCTCTATCAGATGTTGAAGGACCGAAGAGACTCTCCCTGGCATACCGCTTTTCTTACTCTGAGCAGTCACGAACCTTTTGAAGTACCCTATCACCGGCTGAAGGAAAAGCAACCAAATGCTTTTGCTTTTACCGACCATTGCCTCGGAGAGTTCGTAGAGCGTATACGCAAAACTCCTGTTTGGAACAATCTGCTTATCGTTTGTCTGCCCGACCATGGATTCTATTATCCAGCCGAAGGAAACGGACACGACGCACGGATACATCATATTCCAATGCTCTGGTTAGGAGGAGCAGTCAAGCAACCGATGGTAATAAATCAAGTGATGAACCAAAGCGATCTGGCTGCGACCTTACTTGCTCAACTCGGCATCGACCACAGTGAATTTAACTTCAGCCGAAACATACTGAGTACAACATATACTTATCCGTTTGCCTATTGGACATTTGGAGGAGGTTTTGCATTTGCCGACAGCACAGGAGTAACATTAGTAGACATTAATGCCGACCGCCCGATGCTGGAGATACCTTCACCTGATGAAAACCGAATCTTGCGTGGAAAAGCTATCCTACAAAGCTCCTACGATGATTTGGGAGAAAGGTAGCAGTATAAACATTATGTTTAAACGGACATTGTTTCCTCAATTTAATCTCTGCAACAATAAACAAAAATAGCTCTGCCATCTCCAAAACAGGGGAAGTCAGAGCTATTTTTATTTGTAACATGAATAACTTATAGGCTTTTCACAGAATCCAAACTTCAGACATATTTCTTAGTTATACATGTTTCCCGATGTATCATTTCATTATTCCACGAATTTCACTTTTGCAGCTTCACGCGGTTTAGCAGCTGGAGCCTCATCAGGATAACCGAATCCTATGCAATACAGCAATTCATATCCTTCACTAAATCCTAATTTCTGCAAATATTCGGCAGCTTCAGGAGTCTTCATAAAACGAGCTGGACTTCCCAAACAGCAACTGCCAATACCCATAGACCATGCTGAAATCATCATATTTTCAGCAAGCAGACCACAATCGAAAGGAGAACTTTCCGATTTCGTATCATGACCGATAAACACCACTGTAGGAGCATTACGGAACATATTCTTGAATGCCGGATCTTCAGCTGCTTTCGGATTGGCTTTCTTATATAATTCTGTTACTCCATTGATATAATCAGCATTATCTACAACACGTACTTCCCAAGGTTGCTTATTCATTGCATTTGGAGCATTGATTCCGCATTCTACAATCGTTTGCATCTTTTCCCGCTCTACCGCCTGAGGTTTATACTGGCGAACACTACGACGTGTCATGATTGTTTCTACTACCTGATTTTTCAAGCTATCCTGTACAGAAGTTTCTGCCGGAGCCTGTTGCTGTGCTCCTCCTCCACATGCCATCAATGGCAATAATAACACAGCAAAAGTTGTTTGTTTTAAGTTTTTCATAAGCATTTTTATTCAAATTAATAACGTATTTATTGGTAAAACTATTTGCAGAGCGAATTTTTCATAATCTACTGTTTCAAATTTTCTGTTTTCAATAAGTTTACAGTAAGCAAGGTATGAGAAAAGTTCATATAAATGGACAGAATCTTTTGCTGGAGTCCAGCATAAAAATAATTTTTTCTCCGCTATTTATCTGCATTTCTTTCAGAATATTCAGAAACATTATTTTATTTCATCATTACACCAGTTTATTGTTGCTTGTCAAGACACTTAAATAGCTCCTTGAAGTAATTGAATTACAGCTTGTTGGAAGATGTTTTCTAGTTCGATGATTTGAAATCATAACTTTGCAGTCTTAACTTTGATTGCATCTAGTGATAATTGTTTAAATGTTATATTTAACTTATAAAGTTAATGATTTTATCGCTGTAGTACTATTTATTTTGAATTCACCTTATAATAAATCTTCCAATTCTTTTTTTACTAGCCAGTATCCGACCTTTACTTCAGATATGCCCTTCAACAATTGGTGAGTACATATAAATTGGTCCTTCTCAATTTGGGAATCCATATAATAGAAGCAACATGTATTGTCATTCTGAAAATATTGGGCATATTCCTGAATGTGAGTCGATATGAGGAATAAACAATGTGGAAATTTTTTAAATATCTTATTTACTGTAATAGAGGCATCATAAGCGTCATGTGCATTCGTTCCGCGAAACATTTCATCTAATATTATCAGACATCGTTTTCCCGATTTTGCTTTATGAAGTACTTCTTTAATCCGCAGCACCTCTGCTAGAAAATGACTCCTGCCATCACGTAAAGAATCGGGAAGATTGATAGATGTATAGATTCCCTCAAGAACAGGGCAGGTCATTGAACTGGCTGGAACAGGTAAACCACAATGTGCCAGCCATACAGCAATGCTGATCGCTTTGAGTGTGGTTGACTTGCCGGCCATATTAGAGCCTGTAAAAAAGCATATATTACCATTAATCATCTTCCAGTTATTTTTTCGTCCCCCTCTTATAAATGGATGTACAAAGTCGGTAATGGAAAGATCCGTTGTATCTGTCATTTTCGGGCAACAACAAAAGCCTTTACTGATCGCTATACGGTGTGCGCTGCGACATACATCCAGCGTATAAATGTGGGCAAGCAGTTCTCTAATTTGTTCAAGGTAAGTATAACGAAATAAATAGTCGTATTTATCTATGGCATAGCTGGAGATGTGAACTTCCTCATCTTGATAAAGCTTTATCACTTCTTCTAGTTCATTGCTATATATCGTATATTGAATGCTATGTGCAAATTCTTTCAGAAGTGAAGGAGCATCTTTGGGAAGATTCCTTCGTAGTAATTCTAACCGATTCAATAACTGGATAATTAGAACAACACCACGTTCGATAACATAACGTTTAGCATCATGTCTTAATAAACGATTGAGAACTGAAGTCAGCGAAATTAAGGCATTAGGTTTTCTAATCTGTTCACGATATTCCAAGTAATATTCAACGAAGTCGAGTTCATCTTCATCCAAAGGAAGTTCAGGTAACTTATTCCAAACGATAGCTTCTTGCCTTTTTTGTATAGCAGATATATCACTCAGAGGATATGATATCCAATGAAGCATCATGTGTTTTCCTTTCTTAGTTTCTGTTGAAGAAAATAAGGAGTAGAGCGGATATTCATCGTATATTCCTTCTACAATATTTAAATCGGCTAAAGTTTGTTTGTCTGTATCCAAATAAGTCATCTTATCCATTTTTCATTACGTATTAGGAAGTACTTATAAAGAATGAGTAAAAAGAAAGAGGGTGTGTCAAAACTCGTTTTTTGAAAATATGAACTTATAATTTGAAA
>ERZ839767.1416-NODE-1416-length-36278-cov-3.933192_pt1 | contig 36278 bp, 50 predicted proteins | sample MGYA00519879_ERZ839767 | MGnify/ENA primary metagenome ERZ839767 (study PRJEB31850, sample SAMEA3708852) | human gut metagenome | biome: human gut; feature: human-associated habitat; material: faeces | place: China | collected 2014 ... | reverse complement strand
GTTTCTTGCTGTAATAGTTGAACTGGCGGATTCTCACTTTCGGGACCTTGTGCTGTCGTGTATAAGGTCATACCCATTTGGCATTGACCTTATATTTCTGTGCAATCTCCTCAGCGGTGTAATACTCGGTGATGTCAAAGTCGTTTTTTGCTACCAGTCGTTCATAAGGTTTGCTTTTGAGCATGAGTTCGATGTCGGCTTTCCGTATCAGCGACATCTTTCCGCTGAGCCGGGAAGCACGGAGTTTCTCCTCCTTTACCAGTTTGTAGATGTACTAGCGGCTTACACCCATCAGACGTGCAGCCTGCGAAAAGGTGAAGTATTCCTGCTTTTCCAGCGACGAGCGCAATTTCTGCATCTCCTGCATATGGCGCAGCTCCATCTTCCGTTCCATCATGCGGTGTTTGTAACCTCGTTTCGAGCATTGCGGGCTGCAATAACAGATTGTTGTTTTCTGTGCGATGAACGGTTTTCCGCACCATTGACAAATTCTTTTTACTTCCATATTTTCGTCCTATTTTCTGCCATTTTACATGAATTTTAATTTCCCTTTTTGTCCACACATGTAAACCATTGTCAACACACGTCAACTAATGCGTCACTGTGATATTTGGACAAACCGTGAATTTCTGTCACGGTAGAAATATGTATGAAAAATATGGATAAAAACCGTTACTTCCAAATACGGTCTGGAAAATACACAAAAACAAAAGTCGCTTATATACAGCGACTTTATTCTAAATGATTATGGTTGGTTATGACTGTTTACAAGCCCTTATTTTCCGATGCAAAATGTGAAATTAAATTATTATATTGCTGTATTTGAGCGTGTTGTTTTGCTCTGTAAAATCTGTGAGCAACAAACCAGCAACAGAATTGAAAGCCTTGCTATTGAAAGCGGTTGCAGCTGGGGGATAAAGATAGCAATTTCAAAGTTACTTGTATAACGTTCGTGATTATTTCGCCGATTGTTTCTCTCCAATGTCGGATGCGGACACGAAAAAGGGCGGTCGCCACTCTTTGAGTTATTCATTTCCTGCCACTTTGTTTCTGTTCATAAAACAGTCCAAAATATACTTGCTATCGGGTGGTAGTGATGATTCAAATTTTGTCCCGACTATATAGGGGCCGAATATAGAAACGGCTATCTTGTTGTCTCCAAAAATTTGGGACACTTTTGAAATTTGCAGATTCTTGTCAAAACCTACATCACCATAAAACGTTATTTCCTTATCATTATCGGTGAAGGTACATTTGAAATATCCGCTATATTCGCTCGAAGTGCCTATATATGATGAGGATTTAATTTTATTGAGGGTTACATTGAGAAACATTATTTGGTGGCCTGCTTCTCGGTATTTTGCTACCAATTCATTGTGTAGAACAATTTGCATATACTCCTTGTCTTTTGAGGATATACCGCACCCACATAATAAGCCTCCCAATAAAACAACGCTTAACAAATAGAATAGTTGCTTCATGGTTACAAGTATTTTTTAGCCGCCTCAATCAGAGCATCGGCGTGGTTATAAATGTCATCTATTGACTTGATTTTTATCATCTGTTCCGCTTTGTTGTCATCAATAACAGCGATTCGTCTCCTCGTAGGCGGGTCAAAGTAAAAGCGGGCGATGGTCTTCCGAACATTATTGTCTACGGAAACCCCGAAATAAGAACGGGTGTCTTTATAGGTTATCCGTTCAGCAGGGAAAACGTTTCTCAAGAGGGATTTCACGATGTAAAACGCTTCCAGTTCTTCCGCTGTGGTTATAACGCCGCTGTCAGGCAGCTCTTCGGCTGTCGGCTGTTGAGCCGCTGCCGGGCTTTGTTCTGCGGGCTGTTCTTCATCCTTTATGGCGGCTTTCAAACGGTCTGATATTATATCACTGACATAGTTTGCGATAGTGTGCCTTACGAGCGTTGAGAACTGTTCAAGCACTTTCGGGGTAAATACTCCATCATACACTTGTTTCCCGAAAAACCGTACAAAATCAGGGGAGGGGTTCGTGAACTCTTTCCCGATAACAGTTCGCAGTTCCCCCATATATTTCAGTTCGCTCGCCGTACTCAATATCGAGCCGACATCGAAATACGACCGGTGGAACTTTTTGAGTTCCTCTACCTGCCCGTCTTTTATGTCGAGCAGATTTACCTCCAAAAATGGCTTCTCGTCCATTTTGTTAGGGGCTTCGAGGTCTGTGTAGAACCTGTATATTATACCGTTTGTTAGAACACCGAATTTGGCTTTGGAGACATTGAAGTAACGGAGCAGTTGGTTATCATGCAAATTGAGGTCTTGTGCCCAATGCTTGCACTCGATAAGGATGACAGGCTCGCCGTCTCGCATGATAGCATAGTCGATTTTCTCTCCCTTTTTAGTCCCTATGTCGCAGCACATTTCCGGCAATACTTCGAGCGGGTTGAATATGTCGTATCCCAGCGCACTGATAAACGGCATGATAAGAGCCGTTTTTGTTGCTTCTTCTGTGAGCAAATTCTCTTTTAGGTTCTCAATGCGTTCCGAAATTTGTTTGATTGAATCTTTGAAATCCATATATCTGTTATTTTTTAGTAGTGTTCACCATTGTAACAGATATACAAACACAAGACGTGGGCATTCCTGTTAAGGTTAGAGGCATCGCCAAACGCCCAAGTCTCAACAAGGAAAATGCCCACGTATATACGCAAGCATCTACCATTGTTTCTGAGACTTTTACGAAATTTTGGCGATTTTCTAACCCTCAAAACAATAGCAAACGCTATAATTTCAAATATGTAGTCTCAAAGATAAACAAAGTTTTTATTTGAAAGAAAATTTTATTTCAAAAATGTTTTGCTATTCAATCAGATAAATCGCCTGGCAACAGTAAAAATCTTTTTCCGATACACGACCACAATAATAGCCAGCGCAATCCAAAAACCTTTCATCTTTGTCTGTTGCCACCATGTCAATTTGCGTTCAACCTCGACTATTTCGGTATTCACTCGGTCTCGGTAAACGATGCTATCCCGATATATTACCTCTTTTTCGGTTGGAATAGGTCGTTTTTGGGGCTTATTGGCGAGTGAGTGAGACAATGACCCGTCGGCATTGATTCGGGCATCGGAAACGGCAAAAGAGGTCTCCAGATGGCTCGTCGTGTCTCGCACAGTTTGCCGCTCGCTTTCTACCGGTACTTCCACAAGTACGGTATCGGGGATATACTCGGTTCGCACAATCGTCTCGACCCGCACGCTGTCAGCAGTAGAGGTCGTAAGGTGGCGGCACGGACAACATGCCGTAACCGCCGCTAGAATGAGAATGAGTAGTAGGTTTTTCATCACGCTTCAAATTTGATGTCGTTGATTCTGTTTTTCCATCCTTTGAGGAATCGAGCCTGCGTAGGGTCTCGCCGGACGATGTTTTCGACGAATTTCAGCCGGGCGGCATGAATGTCGGCGAACAATGTCCGCTGGTCGGCCGAGTTGATGGCCGCAAGAGTTTTCGGGCCGACAATACCATCGGCAGCGACTTCGAGAACTCCCTGCACTTGCTTGATAGAGGTTCCCGGCCCGGATGCCCATGCCCAATCGACCACAATGTTTGCGATGGATTGGTTTACTATTTCGTCGGCTTTCCACGGATTCCAATAACCCGATTTGAAGATGTGAAGCCATTGTTCGTCCGTAATGTTCTTCAGTTGCTCCACGGTCGCATCCTTGCCATAGAACTGTCGAAATGTACCGATAGTAATACCTTTGTTGGTTGCGCCACCTCTATCGAGAGGGTCGTTTACGAATCCGCCCTCCCAGCGTAAGATGAAGGGCTGTAGTAGTTTTGCGTTAGCCATAAGTTACTGTTTTTCTTTGTTACTACTTTTTGCAGTTGCGGCGGCCCTCGCTTCGTCGAGGTTCCGCAAAAGATTGAGGATTTCTTTTGGGTCTTGCGTCTTGGCAAGTTCAGCAACCATGTCGGTTACTTTGGCCGCAGACGAATGTGCGGCCCGAAGGTTTTCTCGGACACTCCAACCTTCAATGCCGACAGCTATCACGGCAGATACGGCCGAGGCATAAGGCATTGACCAAATGCCGAACAATAGCCCCAATACGTCAATGCACATAAAGAGCCCCGTAACCTTCCCGTAGTCCCCGAATTTGGTGAATGTCCGGCGGAGACTGTGGGAATCAATGGGAATATTCAGAACCCTCGCTTTGCGGATTCCTGTCCGCATATCAATCATTACGGCGACAAGCATAACCGCCCAGATAATGATTTCCAGAAGCACGGCTCGACGCAATACCAACGCTTCCACGCCAAGCAATTCGTTAATCATTTGGAACATGGGCTATCAGAGAATATATGCCAGCAGAGCAACAATCCATACAGTTGCCCCTCCAGCAATGGTTACATAAACATTTTTTTTGTCAGCCTCTTCATCATGGATATATTCTTTCCAGACGGCGCAGGCCACTACGGTAAAGATGGAAAGACCGAGGGCAAGCCATAATACCCACGAAGTCGTGATGAGTACGAGAAACGGAGGTGATGCAAAGAAGATAGCCGCTGCGATAGCTGCGCCGAGTACATAGTGTTGATACTTGCTCTTTTGAATGGCGTTTAACCATGTAAATGCACGTTTTACCATTTCATTAATGCAATTCATAATAATTAAAATTAAATTTTTCATAGAATTAGCTATATTGTTTCAATAAGTATTCGGAACCCGTGTATACCACCTCGAAGATGTTGTGGTTGTCGTAGGGAATCGAGTAGGTCGTACCCGAAGAGTTGCTTCCGAGCGGGCGGATCGTCGGCCCCAGCGACTGAATCGTGGCGTTGCCGAGGGCGTGTTTCCAGATTCGGAACACCTGCCCTTTCTGAGGCGCAGCGGGCAATCTGACCGTAATATCCGCGTCGTTGACGATCGCCTCGTAGTCCGCATCGGTCAGTTCGTAGGCCCAGTAGGCATTCGAGAGGATGCGGACGTTGTGGCGCACGCCGTGGATCGCTCCATGCGGAATGTCGAGTGCGATGTTGTCGACCACGGCCCCCTGCACGTCCAGTTGCAGGCCGTAGGCTTTGTCGTCGAGCGACGCCTCGTTTCGGATAATGCCGGGGATCGGCACGCCGAGCACTGCCGGTGCGACATTGGCGCCGATGCCGGCCCACACCTTCTTGTCGGAGAACTTGACATACCTCTCGTTGAGCGACAGTCCGGACGATGTATCGTCGTCGGGGTTGCCGGCGGACGCGACTCCGATACGCCCCTCGGCGATCTCGAACCCGCCGATCGATCCAGATTTTGCCGTAATCTTGCCGGTAACATCAGCGTCGGAAGAATACATTTTACCGCCTTGTGTTACACGAAATGGGGCTGTTTTTATTGATACATACTTTGCTCCGGCACAAATAACTACACTCTCGTCGGACGTCCCCTCTCCTGTGATAAAAACCTTTAAATCATTACCATTACCGACACCGATAGAGCCGGAGATAAGGCCATCTATAAAATTAATTTTTCCTGCAATTATTCCTTGCAATAAGTCAAAATATGTTTTGCCGTCAGATGATATGATTTTATTCGTTCTCACCTGCCCGGGCAATACCTCCGTGAACCCGTACAAGGAAACATAGCTGCGCTCCCCGTCATACTCGCTGTTCAGTACGCCCATGAGCAGGTGATAATATCCGGCCACACCCTCCATTGCGATAGCCTGTTCGCTGATGTAAAACGTGCCGGTCTTGGCCGTTTTGCTGACTTTTGCGTAGAGGTAGTATTTTTTTGTTCCGTCGGTCAGCGTCGGCGTGGTAAAGGCGGGGAGCGACCAAAACTTATACTCGTCGGCTACATGGCTCGACGATATGGTGTCGATGCCGAGCGTGTAGTGCTGGATGATACCGGCAGGAACAGATAGCACCTTTGTCGCCTGATTGTACGTTACGTTATGGACAACGGGGGACGGGTTCGTCATGCTATCGACGAACTCAAATTGCAGGCTCTTGTCGCCGATGAGCATAGCCATAGTTTGTACGGCTATGGGGTTTATGGAGTTCGAAAAATTATCGAGCAAGGCATCGCTCAACATTTCGATAGTTTCCATAGAATCCCGATACCGGCGTTTGGTGAACTGCAAAGCCTCTTTGTGGAGGGTATCCATAACCACCTCGTTACTTTCGATTTTCCGCAGATCACTCGATACCGTTCGCCCGACGGTAGAGTTTGACAATTCTATTTCGGGGCTGTGGGGATTATTGATGTAATCCTTTATCCCGATAATCCTGACAAGCACTCCCTCCGGCTGGAACCGCTCGTCGGAGAATTGAACGAACCCGCCCAACTTTATCCTACCGCCGATATTGAGCCAATCTTTCTTCGCCCATATCCCGTCCAATTCGCCCGTGAACGTGAATTTCTGTTCTTCGTTATCGTACAGGTATTTCACCCCCTGCCGGAACATGTCCCACGATGCTCCGGTTTTTGTGGCGTTGTCGCAGATATACGCTGCGGGCAGCATACAATGAAATACGGCGTATGTATCTCCGACTTGGGGGATATAATTTCCGCCTGGCATCGTTTGCCCGTCTATGTCCTGCGGGACGATTTCAAACCGGCGGGCAGCTTTCCCTTCTTTGGCATTGTGGATATACTTTGCCTCGAATTCCTTCCCGGCCAACATTCCCGTCTGTGGAATAATTGTCAGCGTTTCGCCCTCAATCAGACAGTCCTCGAAATTCAGCGATGCCGGTATGCTGTTATCCACGATGTCGTAAAAATGCTTGCTGGCATCAACCACCGTAACGGCACTTATCGTCCCTACACGGGAGGGGTATATTTCCGAACAATCGAGGCTATCTTCTGCTTGTGAGGATAACGGTTTATCAGCACGGCGTATGGAGAACCCGTCCGCATCCGTTTGATAGGTTCGAGCCTTACTGCTGTCAAATCCCTGCTCGCCCTCGAAGTGTTCACCGTCGAACCGGATTGTTTGGCTTTTGGGCAACAGCAATTCGGAACTCCCGTATTGGCTGGCGTCGATGTTTTGTTCCCCGCCCTGAATATATAGAATTTCGATAGGCGTAGAATCTTCGTAGTTGGAGCGTCCGATGCCGGGCTTAAACCCGTTCCCTTTACCATACGATAACGGCAGCGGGTTGTCCCTGTTGTACTCGACTTTCCACAACGACACCTGCTTACCGACAAATTCGTACTCCGTTTCCCATTCATCAGCCATTTGGGATAGTGCGTCGATGCAATACGCATGATTGTACGATATGGTCTTTTCGGGAGCGTCAATGCACCGTCCGATAGTCCAACCGCTGTCCCGCTGGTTCATATTATCCACGAACATTTGCAGATGTTCGATAGGTTTGGCCGTCAGCGGGAATTTTAGCCGTCTATCTACGGGGTTCCTGAATTTCCACTTGCCCGCTTTTGCCTGCGGTGAATCGAATACGACGGTGTACTCGAAATAGCGGCTGTGCTTCATCGTCAGGCTCTCGGGCTTTTCGAGCGTGTAGGTCTCGTTCTCATAGACACAATACGCCCCGACAGGTATTTCGACGTGTTCCGCCAACGAGAAATAGAGCGTCAGATTATGGTCGCCCTTTATAGCCCGATAGCGGTAGCTGCTGTCATCGACTTGTATGTTGAGTATTTCGATGTTGTTATGGAGAATATTCATTGGTAATAAAATTTCTATTGCTCTTCCTCTTCGTGCTGCGCCACCCGCTCGGCTTCGAGCTCGGCGAGGGTCAGTTCGTTACGGTTGTACTCCTCTTCTATCTGCCGGCGTTCGTCGTCTGTCAGCGACAGAATTTCCGAATCGGGCGGAAACAGAATGCCGGAATCTGTGTAGTTCCATTTTTCCAATCCCCGTTCATCGGTAATCTTTTCCCCATACAGGTTGCACAGGATGCTGCCGTCCTCCACGATTTGCATCGCTTCCGCCTCGCTATAAGGCGGGAAATCGATCTTCTTTCTCATACCCCTAAATATTTACATATTACTCTTACTCGCATACCTCCGGACGTCGTATTTCCTGTCGCCATAACTTTAAGATATTGGACAGTAGGGTCTATCGTGATACCTGTCCCATTATATACGGATTTGTTACCGGCGGCGGAGACTGAATATACGGCTCGTGCGTTATAGACCGTCGCGCCGTATATGAACGCCCGTTCATCCGTCCAGTTTTGCACGATGACATTTGTCAATGCAGACGCATTGTAATTATAAACGGCCACGGCCATAGCCACATATCCTCTCGGTACGTCGATCCGTTTATTGGCTGTTCCTTCGGCAATATCGGTAAAGAATATACCGCTGTCTATGACTATTTCGCCTTGATTCGGGACACTTTGATACGACAGTTCTGCCGTGCCGCCCGTTGCGGTCGGAACATACGGCAGATCGAGGCCCGCGCCCGACGTGTCGCGCCACTTGTCTGCCAACAAACCGGCGGCGATGTATTCGGCGACCAGTCCGGTGCGCATCTCACCCGACAGAGGCAGCATGTACCGTTCGGGCTCACCGCCGTTCCACAGCGTGGCGACCTCCGAGGCCGTAAGGGCGTAGTTGAAGATGCGATGAAAACGGACAATTCCTTTGAAAATGTAAGCCGAGGTAAGCCGGCCGACGATATACACATTCGCATTTTGATAATTGGGAAAAACAGATGTCTGATTTGTCAGGACTCCATTTACATATACTTTCCCCGTTGTATTCGCAACATCCACCGACAGTAGCACATGGTATGATGTTTCAGGAGACACCCGACCCGCATTCATTAACTGTGACCCTATGTACGCATACATCGATCCATTAGAGACGAACAGTTGAACGTTGCTTTGGGAGCCCCTTGCAGTCGTAAATAGCCTTTGATCCGTAGTTACGTCATCTCCTGTCGTGAAACATATTTCATGTGTCCGATCCCCTTCGAACAACAATGCCAGAGCGTCTGACGAAAAATATCCATCCGAGGTATTTACTCCCGTCTGACGCCCCTGCAAAGGGGCTATCTGCGACGATTTAATATATCCCGTCGCGGAGTCGAGGTCGGCTTTGCCGGCGATCTTTCCGTCAAGACCTTCTGCGGCAGAATTCGCTAATTTAGCTGCATTTAAAGCCGCATCTTCAGCCTTCTTCAAAAAATCCAATCCAATACGGACAGATTTACGAATTCCGTCTACAATATTATATCCCAAAGTCCATAATCCTGTCATAGAATTAGCTTCCGGGAAATCGCTAATTTTCTTTTTCTTAATTCCCATAATTAATATTGCAATTCAACAAGATATTCCCCATCTTCTGCTATAATTAACATGTCATCCTCTGATGCAAGGAGGTATTCTTCTGTTATTCGGAACGACGTAAAGACCAGCGTAACGGTAAATTTCAGCCAAATTTTCCCTGATGCATAGAACTCCGAAACTGAACCGTTTTTATAATGACACGGATATTCCAGCCCTGTCGCATCAACGTATAACAATCGTTCGTCGGGGCGTGCCAAGTCGTACAGGAAAGCGTCATAATTACGCCACAATTCGGCTTGTGTATCTGCCCGCATGAGGCAAGTTACCTTGACATCTTTCGTCTTGAATGTAACACGTTCCCCGTCGTATATTGCGCCTCCTTGTGTTCCAATATTGCGTAGCAGGTTTTGTTTCACGGCGGGAGATTTCTCTATCTCGGATAGCGTTCCCTCCAAAACACGTATGCCATAATCCGTCAACTTACGCCCGTCGAGTTCATAATCTCCGTAGGGAGGAACCGTGCTTGCCGGAGCGGTATAGGTGTAGCCGTCCAACGGAAAATCATCAGCGAGGCGAAGCGTAACAAAGCCGAGGAACAGAGCGGTATCGAGATTCGTATGCGACACCATACGGAGCCGGTATGTTCGCCCGATTTCCCTGAAATTGAACGTGTGGTATGATTTGTCGGATAACAGTTCGATAAATCCCCCATAACGGGAATTTTTACCCGTAAACACGAATTTCATAGAAAATTCTTTGGTGTCCAATACAGGGTCGGATAAATCAGCCTCGATGCCGTCCTCCTCCTGCCAATCGTTGCTCTTGACAGATTTAAGACTGGGATATGCGATCAACTCATTATACCCTCCCTCGGATACAAACACGCCGTATTCTGTGAAAGCGTCTTTCCCGTCTATGTAAAACCTATCCGTCATAAAATCATCGCCCTGTCTGTTGCTTTTTTGATAACTTGACACCCGTGTTCGCCTGATACGAAAACCACAGCCCACGCCGAGGCCTGAATCGAGGCTTGCGCTCCGTGCATTAAAATCACCTCGTGGCGGCCTTTGCTGTCGTATGACAGGCAGGCCGAGGTTTTCCCGATAAGCACTACCGTCCGCTCGTTTTCGAGCCGTATATGCCCTGCATCAATGTAAATCCCGTAGCGTTCCACGTCGTACTGCTTGAACCGCCGGAGAGTGGTTATGTCGGGGAAGTGGTATTTCTGACAAAATTCTACTCCCTGCGGAGAAGTGAACAGCCGGATGATTTGTTCGAGGTCTTCCGTCCCTTTGAACATGGTGCAAGCACGATATTTCTCTGCCATGTTGAACAAAGCACGGTTTTCGCATTCCTGCTGTGCCCGTTGCTTGGCAGATTTCCATTGTGCATATATTTCATTGAGTAGTGTCCGTTCCATACGTGTCATTCACTATTTTTTCAGTTTTATTCCTTTCAGGGCAATGTCGTTTACCGTGTTTTTGACGGCCTGCATATCGCCCTCAATGCTTTCCAACTTCGACAGGTGCTTCGTGTTATCTTCGATGCCTGCGAGGTGATCGAGTATTCGTGCGCTGTTGGCAACAAGGAGTTTGGCACTTTCCATTAGGGAGTATGTATGCCCCTGTATGGCTGTCGCCCGCCCGTTTAGTTCATCGACGCTCTCCTGTGAAGCGGTGGCAATACCTTTCTCCGAAGCCTCACGGGTGGATTCAATATCACCCAGCAATATTTCTTTTAATTCATCGGGGAGGGCATCCATACCCGCTTGGAAGTTGTTTACATACCCGTTTAATCTTGCGGCAAATTCGACCATACTATCATTGACAGCACCAAAGCCTGCAAATGTTCCGTCCTTGCTGAACCATTTATCTTTGTATTCATTGAAAAGGTCGCCAAGAGGTTCTTCGAGTAACTTTTGGACGAGCATTTGTTTGACGATATTGGCAACAATATCATCTACCTTTTCGCCCCACGCCTCGGCTGCATCTTCTCCTGCTCTGAAAGCGTCGATAAAGGCATCGCCCAATTCATTTGCAATGTCTGTTGAACTACCCCCAATTATGCTCTCGACGAGTTCGTTTATTATTGCGCCTGCTTCCGCTCCAAGTTCCTGTATTTGCCGTTCCCAATCTGCTATCTTCCCGTGATCGGTGTCCTTTTTGTTGTTCTCGTTTCGGATTTGCTCTTGCAGGAGCAACTGTTGTTCTGCGAGGTTTTTGAGTTGTTCTTTCGCTTCATCATATTTCGCATAGCCAAGTGCCTTATCCGCAGTATATTCGATGCTTGCGTAAGCCTCTGCCAATTTCTCCGCCGACTTCTGCATTATCTCGTTTTGATAAACAACCCGCCCGATAATCTGAAACAATGAGTTGGCATATCGGTTCGTGGTAGCATGGAGACGGAGTACCTCTTGTGTCGTTTCGGCGTACACCTGCTTGACCTTTTCCAGTACATTGAACGTATTGTTCTGCAACCGCACCACATCGGCATTGTCGAGTTCCCATTGGAGTTGGTCAATACGGTCTTGCAACCTTTCGATTTCCTCCTGATATTTGTCGTCATTGTTGAACAGCCCGATAATCGCCGTAGCAATAGACATCGCCGCAGAAATAATCGTCAGGATTACGCTGGCTTTCTCTACCGTCTGAATGGCTTTTGAAGATGCCAACGCCGCAGTCTGCATACCTGTTGTAGATGCAGTTGTGAGCGAAACAATGCTATTTATCATGCTCAACGTCGAGGTAAGAACCGTCCCTGCCGTGTCGATTATCTTACCCGCCGTTCCATCAACAGTGTCGCCGATGCTTTCAAATTCCCGTTCTGCCTCCTGCAATGTCTTGTAGAGGTCTTCCCACTCTTTGATAGAGCGTTTTCCCGGCGACACCTCATTTTCGGCCTGCGCCTGCGTTACCTTTTTACGGGCGGTGTTCACTTTCGCCCGAGCGGTTGCCATTTGTTTGCTGTCAGCGGTTCCCGACGTTTCAAGAGCTGCTAACTCCCGCTCGGCCTGCGCTAAAACTTGCTCCAACTGCCGCAACGTCATATTGGCTATGGCGTTCATCCATGCCTGATAAGTTTCCTCCCGTGATGCGAATTGTTCATCAACGGCTTTCAACGCCTCTTGCTCGTTGCGGTTGAGTTCATCAACATTACCCTGCGTAACCCCTTGCCGCAGCGTACCGTCCTCATTATACAGGGCTTTCCGCTGCCGCTCGTATTCCTCCGTGATTTTATTCCGTTGCTGTTCGTAGGTCATAAAATCGGCCAGCATTTGTTCGAGCGAGGTTTTATTTGCCTTATTGCGTATCTCCTCGGCCACTTTGTAATACTCGGCAATTTGCGCTTGCTGTTCCGGTGAAAGGTCAGCAGCGGTAACGGTTGAGCGGTCGAACGTCTCTCCCTTTGCTTTCGCTTGGGGATTTTTGTTCTCCCATTCGAGTTCACGGGCATCACGTAACGCCTCGACCATTTCTGCCTCCCGCTGCTGGTTGGCGAAAATCAGTCGTTGGTAGGCAAGTTCAATTTGGGCTTGCTCTTTGGCAAATCCCTCCTCCATAGCATCAATACGGGATTGGGAAATATCCAACTCCGCCTGCTTTATCTGCTTTTTGACACTCTCCTCGTACTCCTGTATCTTCTGATTCCGCTCGGCAGTTTCTCGCTTTATCCTTGCGGCTTCATTTTCCGCCTTGCTGGTCTGTCCCGCAGTTTGAGGCAACTTTGTTTTCAAAGCATCTATACGGGTTTGCAATGCCTTGTATTCGGGGTCGTCTTTGCCGTAGCCGAGTTGCTCTTTCTCCAACGCCTCGATTTGTTCTTTCACGTCCCGAATGACCGACAATTCCTTTTCACGAGCGAGGGTTTGGTCTTTTATCAGTTGTATTTCCCGCTCTTTGGCTGCAATAGCCGCAGCATCGGGAGTGTCGGCCTTTTTTAAGGCGGCGAGGGCATCCTGCGCTTTCGGTAGCTGTTCCATGAGTTGTTGCAGGGATGCGGTCATCGCATCGAACTGCTTTGCTTCGCCGTCGGTCGCAGCCGGGGCAGAGCCGAATTTTTCCGTTGCCTCTTTGACGCTTTGTTCGGCAGCCGTCCGTACTTTGGCAAGGGATGACAGTTCTTCCCTGAGGGCATTTGCCGTGTAGGTGTATGAACCTATCCCCGTCATTGGGTCGCCCGGTATGTATCGAGTTCTGTCGAACTGTTTGATAATAGCTTCGATGTCGGACGTGATTTCAGCCCCGCCCATTATGACGGGTTTCAATTTGATAAGATATTCATCGGCAAGGTCAATTTTCCCGTCAGAACCTTTTTGCCCTTTGAACTCTTTTCCCAACATCTTCTTTACCTCGTCATATACGTCGCTCTGCTTTTCTGAAACGATGTTGCCGGCTTCCTGCGTTACCTGCTGTATCGCCCTTGCATTGGCTGCTTTGGTGGCTTCCTCTGTTATCAGGGAGTAAGCCGCAGCAATATCGTTCAGAGCCGTTTTTTCGTCTCCGAGTTTTTTCAGATACTCTCCGTACTGGCTGATAATCGCCTGTTTCGCATCTTTATATTCGTCCGTGCCCTCTTTGGCTGCTTTCAACCGTGCGAACATCAAATTGATTTGGTAGAGTTCCGATTGTAGAGACTTATCGGCCTCTTTTATCGTCTCGTTCAATTTGCTTTGTGCCTTTTCCGCCTCGGTCTGATAGGTTACGAGTTTATACAGTCCATAACCGAGTGCAATGGCGGCGGCAGCAGCCAACGCATAAGGGTTCGCCATAATTATGGCGTTCAATTTGGCGGCAACAGCCATAAGGCGAGTTTTGGCAACAGTCAGGAATCCCGTTGCCGTAACATTGGCCGTCTGTGCTGCGGTATTGACCGCTGTTGCGGTCGTGTTGGCTGTGCGGGCAGCTGTTTCCACCGCCGTTTTCTTGGCGTTGAAATCACGGGCGGCGGACTGATAGGCAAGGGCGGCGGTTTCCCGTTGGGTTTCGGCGGTTGCCAATTTCCTTTGAGCCGTTTCTATCTGTTTGGCTGTGCCGGTTGCACCAATGTGCATAAGTTCAGCCAACCGCTGCTGCTCCATTTGTTTGGCTGCAACATATTCCGCCCGTCGAGCTGCGACGGCTTGGCTGGCCGCAGTAACGTCGGCACGGGCTTTCGTCAATGCACTTTGGGCAGCCTGTACGTTCGCTGCGGTTTCGGCTTTTACAAGGGCGTAATATTCGGCAGAAGTTTTCGCCAATCCTTGCTTGGCTATCTGCGCCTGCTGCTCCACCGTGAGGAGTTTATACAATTCGGCAGCCTCCTCTGTATGCTTTACGGTGGCAACCGAATTCTGTATAGCGGCAGTTGCAATAAGAGCAGCTCGATATGTGCCATAGGTTGCAACGAGGGCGGCAAGGGTTTCTCCAACTTCCTGATAATTCTCAATCAGGTACGATGCCCCTGAAATAGCACCGCTTATGACATCCTCATTCGCACTTCCGATGTCATTGAGCATCATATCGAAATTATCTTTCAAGTTCGATATTTGCCCCGTGATGGTCTTGCTCTGTTCTTGCATGAGGTTGTAGAACTTACCACCCTCGGACGTCATATTTTTGAACGCCTGCTCGACTTCGGGAAATCCGACCTTACCGGCGGATATGTACTTATTTACCTCGCTGACGGATACGCCGAGGACTTTGGCGAGTTCTTCGTAGATAGGTACACCACGTCCGGCGAACTGACGAATATCGACCAGCATAGCCCTGCCTTGCGATTTCAGCGTACCGTATAGGTACACCATGTCACCCAACGGGACGGACAGCCCCGCCGAAACATTGCCCAGCATTTCTACCGTTTCAATGGCATCTTCGGCGGCGGTTCCGTATGCGAGCAGTTGTTTGATTCCGTCAGCTACACCCAGTAAATCGTATGGTGTTTTTGCTGCGAAATTTACCGCCTGCGACAGGAGGGCATCTGACTTTGCCTTTGAATTGAGCATCGTGGTAAATGCAACGTCGAGTTGCTGCATTTCCCCTGTTACCTGAACGATTGAACGAGCAAAGGCAGTTGCTTGCTGGGCGGAAAATGCAACAGCGAGAGCAGCACCTATCCTGTGGGATATGCTGTCAATACGATTCCCTTCCGAAACAGCCGTGTCGCCGATACCTTTGATGATGTTGCGAGATTCGGCGGCGTCTGCTCGCAGTTGGTTATTATCCAACCCCAAACCGTAGTATAATTTGCCTTTGTCGTTATTCATTACTCACCGAATAAAATTGCGTGAACTTTATCCCTGTTGCGGGGGTCGCTTGCGTTTATTATTTCCTCCTCTTTGCTCTCTTTTTTACCGTCTTTGGGCTTTTTATAGCTTGGCAGAACTGCCCCGTACATAATCATATTGGCATAGCTCATATCGTACAGGACATATTCCAGCGGAAGATTAAACCCTTTGACAGTCCCTGCGATTACTGCCCAGATGCTGTCGTTTCCACCTCCCTCGTCTGTCGCAGCAGATTTATCTCGGTCAGGAAAGTGGTAAGCCCGAAAAAATCGGCAACCTGCGACCTTTGTAACAGCCGTGCGGCCAGGTTGTGGAGTTCTCTCGGCGTAATATCTTCCAACAGCGATTTTGCGAGGGCTGTTTTATGGTCTATGACTTCCTCGACCTCCACCTGCTCGGCTTCCTTGATAAGTCCCCAAAAACGGCGTTTTTCAACCGTTTTGACGGTCTTTCGTGTCTCGGTTAATCCTTTTGCGCCGAGTATCATAATGGCGACGATTTCGCCCATAGGCCGGCAATCTTTACCGATTGCCAATACCTCGTCCACGATTCGTTCCGTGTTGAGTTGAATTTTAGGCATCCGAGCAACGGCTTCCGATGCCAAAATCAGAGTTGCGGCACTCGGCGGGGCTGCTTTATATACTTTATCGCCAACGGTGATTTCCTCCGGCTGTTGGAGAATTGTTTGGGCGACTTTGGTTTCAATATTTTCCGGCATAACTGTATTTTATTTATGGCGAATTCGCCGTATTTTGTTTGTAGCGGGAGTTGGATTTGCACCAACGACCTCCAACCTATGAAATTGGCGAGCTGCTATCTGCTCTATCCCGCTATGTGCGGAGGTTTAACCCCCTCCGCATAGGGTTTACGCCGACTTGGTGTACGGTTTGAGGGTTTTACCCGTTTCCGGCTTTTTTGCGTCGAACGTGTATTTCCACAACTTACCGTCAGCCGAAGACCACGATTCCGTTACCGATACCGTTGCATTCTCGATAAGGAAGCCCTCGCATGCCTCATCCTCCGGCGTCAGGCGGACGGCATAGTTATCGACGATAACACCGTCCTCGTCCTCGATAGGCTTCTCATCGCCTTTCTTGACGAAAATCTCCAACTCGAAGACGTACTTGTTTTTACCCCTGCGGGTATCGACGACATCGCCGCCCTCCTCGGTCGCTTCCTTTTTCGTTCCCTCGGTTGTCGTCAGTTTGGCCGTGTCTTCCTTGATTTCGGGAAATGCCGTCCATGTGGGCGTCGGTTCCGTCGGAACTGCGCCATTTACACTTTTGGTAAACTCTACCGTCGGTTTACCCCAGCTTAATACAGACATATTCTTAATGTTTTAATGGTTTGTTAGTCAATGTATTCGTACTGCAATTTAACCACGACGAAATGCTGATGTATTTCAGGCTCTTCCTCCGTGTAAATTGTCTGCTGCAACTTGAACTTGTAATTCGATACGGCAGCCGTCAGGCTATCCACCCAATCCGCTGCGGCTTTTTCGAGCGTTTCGCAGCGTTGGCCGTCCTCCACGAGAACTCCGTTTTCGTAAGGGTCGATATCGGGACAATAGATATTTATGGTTACGACGCCTGTTTGTATTTGGCCGGGGAGGCCGGTCGTGAAAATCACGATAGCGTCCTCGGCTTTTGAATCCCTCGGGCGACAACCCTTGCGATATACTTTCCCCGATATGATTGAGGGGAGGGTGCTGCTTTTCAGCAACGCCAGCACATCGCTTTGTATCTGTTTCCCTGTCTTTGCCATTACCGTTTTGTAAATCCAAGTTGTTTCATAAGGCTCGGTACGAGTTGTTCTGCCAACAGTTCTGCGCTATCCAACACGTTATATCCCCTTGCCGATACATGGGCAGCATAGTTCATCCCTGCCACCACAATCAAGACAATGCCGGACGGGAACTCTTTGACGAGTTGGCGGGCAAATGCCGCCCCGCCTTGCGTTCCCTCTCGTCCATTTTTGACGGTAGTAAAATCGCTAATTTGAACAATCTTGCCGTCTTTGACTATCACGTAGCCGATAGAACTTCGGAGGTTTCCCGTTTGGTCTTTGTAGGAGTTGGTCGAACGGGCTTCGTTCAAGCAGCGTTCACCGACGTAGGACAGATTGTAGATGGTTTGTTGCTCAATCCTCTGTATCTGTTCTTCGAGGTACGCATCGACCTCGGACATCGGTGTTATCTGTTTTGCTCCCATATCAGACCAAAATCCGGATTTGACATACTCCCTGTAACGGCTCGACTTCGATGACGGAGAATTCTCCGAGGATTTTCCCGCTGATGTCCCGCAACCGCAGCATTTCAGCATTGTAGGGCTGTTCGTCTATGAGGATTTCATAGGAGGCGATTGTAAATGCTTCGCCGTTTGCCTTGCCTTTGTTGCTGTATTTATTTGCTCGGTATTGGCACTCGATAGGGTTGCCCCAAGAAACAGACGGGGCGATAGGATAGTCTGTATCAGGGTCTATCCCTCCGCCTGTCTTTATCTTCGTTTCGATTGTGCCGTTTGCAATAATCATAGTCTTGAACCTTTGTACCCGTAAATGGATTTCGGTTTGTTGCTCTCCTCCTGACATTCCCCGTACAGCCGATTTGCCCTGTTGCGGAACTGTATCCGCTGCTCGTCCGTGAAGCTGTATGACTGCCCGCCCTGCGTGACATCGGGAGCGAGTGAAAGCCATAACAGGAGGTCGGCTTGGGCGAGTTTATATTTCGCCGTTTGCATAATCTCCTGCGAGACTTCTACCGTCATATCAAGCCCACGATATTCCGCTGCGTCCACGAGGGTACGCAACGGAATAGGGTAAGCGTTGATGCCTTTCAGCGATTCGAGAACTGTTGCCATGATGATTACTCTCCTGTGGCCTGCGTTACCGTCACTTCGGCGGAGTTGTTCTCCTTGTCAGTTACGGTAATTTTGGCCGTTCGTTCTGCGGTTGAGTTGGCCGTTACTTTGACCGATACTTTATCGCCCTCGACGGTGGCTGTCGCCCATTCTTGGCTGGACTGCACCGTTACGTCGCTGTCGCTATGCACGGTGAACGTCTTGGTCGATGCCGATTTCGGGAATGACAACGACGTGGGTTCGACACTCAGTTTGCCGGTGGAGTTGGCATGCAGAATGTAGATGCCATCCACACCGTCGATAACCGGTAAGGCCAAAGCCTGTGCGGTCGTGAACTCTTTGAGCGGGTCGGTCTTCGAGTACTTCGCCACGAGGATATGTGAGCCCGATTTCTGATAGTTTACTCCGGCAACGGGGTTGGTTTCCTCGGCCAGCGTACCGTACACGAGGCGGCCTACGTTTTCGCCGGGCAAACCTACAATATTGGCCTCTGCCCACGGCTTCACGGACGTATAAGAGCCGTCCGGCTTTTCGATTCTGAACGAGGAATCGACGATGCGGAACGTTGCGCCGTATTCGTCGGCCAACGCTTCCAGCATGGTTTCCCTTGACGGAACCGGCAGCAAGGATTCGTCCGTGATGACCTGCTTGTTGTAGTTCGCAGCGAGCAACTTGCCCTGCTTTGAGTTACGGAACAGGTTGAAATACTTTTTCGACAGCATAACGAGGGTGATAGAGTTCCCGTCTTCCTGTGCCTTGTCGAAAAGCTGCTGCACGTCGTCCTGCGGAACTGCGTCGGCCTCGCCCCATTTGGCTTTGGTTGCGTGGAATGTGTTTTCGGCCTTGTAACCGAAATCTGCCCGGATGCCCGTACCGACGTTTTCATCGTCGGGGACGAGAGTTACGCCGGTGGACAGAGCCTCTTGGAACATAATTTCCTTACGGACATCCACACCCTTGATTGCTTTCGGAGCGTCGTCGAAGATTTTGCCCACGACGGTTGTTTCGTCGGCTCCTCTTGCTCGCATTACGTTGATGTCGGAGATGGCTTTCTCGCCCTTGCTGAACTTGATACCGATTTTCGGGATAACGCCACTTGCGTTGCTGATTTTATCCCGCTTTTTCAGGGGCAGCGAGCTGTCCATAGCCACGACATCAGCGGCAACGACGGAGGTGTTCAGCTCGGTCGAACCCCAAGTGAGGTCTGCGGAGTATTCCTCCGTGAGCATCGTTTTGTGCAGTAGCTGCTCCTCCGTTTTCTTGCCGTTGATTTTCTCGGTAATCTTCCCGATTACGAGACGGAAGTACTTGTCGATGTACTCGATGAATAATGACGGATTCATAATTTATTCTCCTTTCTGTTTTAGGCGTTAAGGAACTCGATGCGGGGCAATCCCGTTTTGATTGCCGCCGTTACGGGGTACGGACTTGCTGCGGCATTGACCTGACCGATAGTCAGGATTGCTGCCCTCGGGTCTTTCTTCAGCACGGAGGCTTTCAGCACACCGAGGTACGAATGTCCTTCGGGCAGCGTATCATACGCCTCGGAGGTTACTCCGAGAGGCTTTACAGCTTTCGTCGTGTCGTTCTGAATCAGGATATGCCCCGACCTGATGACCTCGACATCAGGTGCCAGCCCCGATACGTCAAGGGTACGTCCGCCGGGAACATCGCCCAAGTCATTCACAATGACGATGGCATCCAGCCCGTCATTTACCTCAATAGAGGCTCTTTTCAAATCTGCGGTAGGCATTGTCTTTGAATTTTAGTGGTTTAACCTATGTTCATCCCGTCCACGACACGCTGCGCCTCCTCGTCCGTCGCCTCTTTGACGCCGTTCGTTGTGGTTTTTGTTGCGCCGCCTGTGGCCGGTCTGCCGAAAACAGCACCTCTCGCATTTGCAGTCTTGGCGAGTTCCTCTACCTCCGTACCGACTTCGGACAAAAGGGTGTCGAACTCCTCGTCCGAAATGCTTTTGATGTCCGTGCGGGCATAAGGCTTACGGAGGTCTTCCGGTAGCTTGCCAATGATTGCATCGAATTTCTGTTTCCGGCTGGCGGTAACTTTGTCGCCCTCGATTGCGGCAAGGCGGTCGGAAAGACTTTTCTGCCCGTCGATAATTGCCTTTGCCCACGCAGGAGTATCGTTGTCTCCGTTACCGTGTTGATTGTCGGGTTCGTCGTTGTGTTCAGCAGATGCGCCCCCTTTGACCTGCTTGCCGTCTTTCAGACCGTGTTTCTTCTCGTAATTCGATACTGCGGTCTGCTGGGCTTCCGTCGCTCGGCTGTCGCCATAGCTTTCGAGAACCTGCTGGAACGTTACCCCCTCTACTGCGGTTGCAACCTGTTCCGCTGTTGTCGCAGTCTTCGCCAACTTGTCGGCTATCCTGCCCAAGATTGCGTCGCTGACCCCCGTAAATTTGGCTTTCAGCGCATCCAAAATCTCTTTTCTCATACTGTTCAAAAATTAACTGATTAGTTTGCTTGCGACAAATATACTCAAAAATCGAATAGTGATTATAAAACAATCATAAATTTTATTTCAAATGATTGGTTGTGAGTATTAATCCCATAACAAATAGGGGAAATATAAATAACCTTTTCAGTTAAAAATTCTCCGTGAAAAATTTGTTATAGCAAATATACTTCACTTACTTTGCAATATGATTATAAAACAATCATATTTGAACAACCCCAAAATAGCAGAGATATGAAACAGTACACAGTTTATTTCAGCGAACCGGTTTGCCACAAGTACATCGGCGATAAGTTCAATAAAGAACTCAAAAAATGGGAGTATGATGTTGAATGCGAAGAATGGAACGATACATTCACTTTCTACTCGTTGAAGCCTGCAAAGGATTTAATCAAAGCTAATATCAACAAGTACAAAGGTTCTTGCATCACCAAAACATGGGCAAATGGAGATTGGGAGAATCTCGGTGAAATCAAACTTGCCGGCTCCAATAAAACCTTTGTAGCCAATACCAAACAGCGAGTAGCAAACTATTAAAGCTATAATTATGGCACAGATAATTGAAGCGGCATATATGGCAGGGTTCGAGCCAAGCTCGGACAACCTGCCCGCCGAGGAACTCTACAATGAAGCCCTCGCATATCTTACGGATTTGACAATCAATTAAAACATACCGAAATGAACAGCGAAAGAAGAAAACGTCTCGCCAAAATATGCGAGCAGCTTGAAGAGATCCAAGTCGAAATTCAAGCTATTGCAGATGAGGAACAAGAGTGTTACGATAATCTGCCTGAATCTCTCCAATATGCAGAACGAGGAGAGCGCATGAGTGAAATAGTCGATACGCTCAATGATGCCGCAAATGACATGGAAAGCATCACTGAGAATTTGCGGGAAACACAAGAGTAGTTACAAATATCTAAATAACAGGATTATGGAAACAGCAATGACAACGCAGCAAGGATTGAACGAAGTTGTAATCAACAAGGTTCAGCGCATGATTGAAAACAAGGCCGTCGGCGTACAGGCCACAATGGAACGCTTGGTAAACGAGGGGAAAATCGCACAGGATTATATCGCCCCTATCGGAGTAGAACTGCGCCGCAACGATCACTCCCCGATAATCACGTTCAGCGAAAACGGGCACGTCCTGATGAATATGCAGATCGGGCAATACACTCTCCACGGCAACGCTATCGGACAGTTGGCCGACAAAATGGGCATCCCCTCTCGCTATCTACGGCAGCTCGCCTCTGGCGACGAATGGCAACGACAACTCGCCGCAACGGTTCTGAACGAGCATAGCGGCTGGACGCAGCGCACACGGGTTCTTATCCGCACGGTCGGCCAGCAGGTTCGAGGTGTGTTGAGCGACAGTTACCGCCGGTTGAACAGCGTTGAAATCCTGACCTCTTTCGTACAGGAGGCGAGCCAGCAGGGAGCAGTTATCGCCGATGCCTATATGAGCGACACGAAAGTATGGGCGGAAACGATACTGCCGCAGCCTATCGTGGTTCCGACAGTAAAGAACGGCGAGGTGGTGATTTTCGCAGGGGCGAGGTTCAGTACTTCCGATTATGGCGACGGGGCAGTTGATATGCGGGCATTTTTGCTCAACGGGGCTTGCCTCAATGGTATGGTTCGGGAGAGCGTGATGAAACAAGTACACCTCGGCTCCCGCCTCCCTGACAATCTGCAACTCTCCAACCGCACCTACGAACTCGACACCCGCACGACGGTTTCCGCAGTTCGAGACCTGACGAGGGGATTGTTCAGCAAGGACAATATCATGCAAAAGGCCATCGAGATTCAAGGAGCGGCCGAAATCGACGTAGATTTCGACCAAGAACTGAAACGGCTGGTAAAGGCTGGTTCGCTGCTGAAATCGGAGGGCGAGAGTGTTGAAAAAATCCTCATGCGTAATGACCCCGACGACGGAGTACAGGGCGGAGCAACCCTTTGGAAGCTGACGCAGGCTATCACGGCACACGCACGGGAACTTGAACCCCGCCGCAGCCGAGAGTTACACGAGATTTCGGGGGCTTTGCTCAATCGGGTAAAAGTAACCGCATAAACATCAACCGCCCGTGAATCCGCCCGAAAAGCGGGTTTGCGGGCTTAAACTCAATACAAGATGAAAAGGACAGATTTGAAATTTATCGGCATCGACGGCTGGGACAGGCCGGTTTACCAAGACCCCAACGGGTTGTTGTGGAAAGATACCACGCTGGGAAGTGATACGCCCTCTTTCGCTTCCGCCTGTAATAACGAGTTCGAGGGAGAACCGGATATGCCTATCGAAATGACATATCCCGATTTCGAGTAGTTATGGCACGCCGAAACCCTGCCATAATACACTAATTGATGAATTACGGCGGAGTTTCGGCGTTTCAATACCCCATAGTAGAGTAAAGGAGAGTATAGTATAGGAAAGTATATAATAATACCCTTACGGGTATTTGTCAAACCGCCTGCGATTGTCAGGCAATAAAACCTGAAATTATGAGCGACAAAAAGAGAATTTATACCGTCCCTGTTCGGTACGTGTTCAGGGGCGAGTTCAAAATCCAAGCCGCCAGCAAAGCGCAGGCAGAAGAATATGCCGAGAAACATTGCGGGCTGGTTCTCGGAGGCGACATTCATTCATCGTTGCCTGATGAAATGGTTAATTGGGATTTTCCCGTACACCCCGAAAAAATCGTAGGACATGGCAAGGTTGAACATTGAGCGACAGGAGCGGCTGGAACCGGAGCGCATAGCCCATGCAGTCAGGCGAATTGAGCAGCTTGGCTACACAATCACGCTGCGGGATAACAAGAAAATACAGTTCACTCACAAGGGCAAGACCGTTACGTTCTTCCCGTACAGCGGGTGGGCAACCGGCAAAACGATACAGGACGGACGAGGGCTTGATAAACTGATAAAACAGTTAAAAAATGAAGACGATTTTAGAACGAGCGAAAGAAGCCGTAATTGACCCTTTTGACCCTGACGAAATGCTTCCGGTCAGGATGGGATATTTATCTATGCTGGAAAGACGTGGATTTGTTGCAGGTGCTATGAGTGAACTGAACGAACTGCTCCGTTGGCATAAGATTCAGTCAGACAAATCGGGATTTGCTACTGATGAAGCCCTTGATGAGATTTTTCGGGAACTGCCACGTCTTGTCAAAGACAAGCGGGACGGGTGCATCGAACTCATCGACTATGATAATGCCGCTGAATGGCGAGGCGATTTGGAACGCAAACCGAGCCTATACCAATGGCGGCCTATTCACGAAATAGAACAGATGACATGAGAACGAAAACACTATACAAAGCGGACGGAGACCGTCTGAAAATCGACCGGTTCCCCTGTTTCCACATAACCGGCAGCATCGCAGGAATGAAACGAATGTTCTATGGCAAGGATGCCTTGCTGGTACGTTGTGGAAGTTGGATTTACAACGTGTCGAAAGAACCGAGGATTTATCATATAGCACATTAGTTATGAAACGAAGTCATAAAGCTGAATTTCAGCGTTGGAGAGCCGAATTGGAAGCAAAACACGGCATGATGATTTACGACCGCCTTTCGGACGTGATAGACACAAACGACGATTTAACCGTCGGGGATATGGTTCTGTTTACCAACGATTATGGGGTAACATTTGGTCCCCATGAAATATTGGGATTCTGTAAGCCGGATAGTTTTCTATGCCCGCACCGTTACCCCAAAGACGAGGATTGTGGCATTGTCTTTTTAGACAGCGACGCATATTGGTTCCCCGACCGGCTCAACCAACTGACGCTGGTATCGAAAGGAGGGCAGCAATGAGTGAGTTGGAGTTTATCTATCGTGTGGCATTCAATGAGCCTCCCCTTGAAAACGACGACAGTTGGGAGTTTTACTTTACCTCCTTGTCAGCAATATACGAGAAGTTCACGCCCGAACAGGTGGGCTGCAAGGTGTCTCGCCTGTGGAATCTGAAAATCACTCCCGATAAACCATACAATGGTCGGCGGTGTCGTATCACGAAAGAACCCGTACTGCGAAAAAAGCGGAGAAAATAGGCACATTTCTTGTGAAAGATTTGTATAAGTGTAACTAATTAGTTACTTTTGCAGTGTAGAAATAACGATAAGAATGAAACGAAATTTGATATTTTCGCCGGAATACATTGAGTTTGAACAGAGTTCGAACCCTCGCACTCGTGAAAAACTACGCTATGCGGTAGCGATTTTGGAAACCGTACAGCCGATACCGACCAAGTTCGTGAAGAAACTGACGAACACCGATTTTTACGAGCTGCGAGTTTCGGTCGATAACGAGGTTCGGGTTATCCTGTTTTCGGCGGACAATGAAAATATCAATCTTGCATCGAGCGTTATCCTATTGAACGGCTTTGTGAAGAAAAGCACAAAGGATTACGATAAGGAAATTACAAAGGCTATCAATATTCTAAGAAAATTGCTATGAGTACGACAAACAACCGATTAACAGCAGAAGAATTGCAGAAACTCCGGCAGACGGATTTCAGCAAGAAGCCGGGGTTCGTAAAGGCCGAAACGGTACTTGCCAAAGAGGTTGGCGAGGTCGGCACTCCGGAACGGGCAGAGTTCGACGCAAAGGCTCGTGCCTGGTATTATGGCGAAATGTTGCGGGAGCGGCGCAAAGAACTTGGTATGACGCAAAAGGAACTTGCCGAGCGTGTCGGGCGGGAACGCACCTACATCAATCGTATCGAGAAAGGCGAGACCGATTTGCAACTCTCCTCGTTTATCCGTATCGCCGAGGCTTTGGGAATTATGCTTCGCCTTGATGTGAACTTGGCGTGAGGTAGAATCTGAAAAAATGAGGGCGGTCGATTTGTCCGCCCTTGTTTTGTGCTATGCTGCGTATTGTCTGTTGTCTTTCAGGAAATAAGGCAGCGTCCCATTCTTGGTTGCCTTTTGAATCCTGTCGTGATTCCTGATTCTCCACTCCTTGAAATTAGGCGGTACGTCGGACACCTTGTTTGCGCTTTCCCCGTTCAGCGGTTGTCCGAGCATTATCCGCTCGTTGTCGGCTTTGATTTCCTCCAATGTTTTTAGTATTACTACTGCGTGGCAACGACAATACGGATGCCAGCCCGTGAACTTGAAATTCTTGGGGTAGCGTCCGGCCAACTCATCGCAAATGTCGGTAAACGCTCGTCCATTGAGGGTGTGGTTATTCGATAACCTGATTTCGATGCCTACCACAAAATCGAGTTGCTGCCAACGTGTGTAATCCGATGTACGGTAAGCGATGTTCGTTTCTGTGGCAGCCAAACGGTGGGCGTTCTTGTACGACGAGCGATAAACTCCTTGGCCGGGATGATACACCGCCGCCCGTTGCGACAGGTGCAGTTGCCCGTGCTGGTCTCGTACACGGCGGAACAGTTTATCGGGGTGTTGGAGGTATTGTCGAAGTGTCCGGCTCATTTCATCGGCTGAAAGCCCGTCCCGCAGGCCGAGGTCGATGCCCATTTCTATCTCCGTTTTGAATTGCTCCGTGTACCGCCATACCCTGTCAGACAATTTCAGTCCACCGATTTTGCGTTCCGTGAACGCTTTGCAGGCTTTGTCGTTGGTGTTGTAATACTTGCGAGCCTGTTCCGGTGATAATTTCGTGGCGTATTCCCCGAATACGACGTTGCACAGTTCGTTGTTTTTGTTGTTCGCCAACGTCCATTCGGCCTCGATGCCGTTCAGAATAACCGTCGATATGCCCGTTTTTAGCGTTTGTAGCAACTTTTCGATGCGAGCCTTTGTGCTTGGGTAGTTGGCGAACGAAAAGGGCTTGTTGGGGTTGAAATTGGGTATTGTCGCCCCGATAGCGGCAGCCTCACGCACGGCAGACTGATAAATAGCTTCAATCTGCCGTGCATAACGCTCCACGTCTTTCAGGTGCTTACTCTCCCATTTGTCCAACCGTGCCATTGTTTCTCAATTCAAATACGTTGCATTGCGGGTCGTCCAAGAATTTCGAGAACTTCCCCTCTTTGTAGTGCGGGCAGCGGCACATAAACAGTTCGCCCCGCCAATTCTTTTCGTGCCAATCGTAACTATGGATGCAGTCCCGACACGAGTATTTCGGTCGTTCCCGCTGTTGCTTTTTCCTCGCTGCGGCCATTGTTATTCCTCCTCTATGCGGTCGGGAGCGGGCATTTCCTCCAACCGTATCGCTTTTATGGTTTCACGTCCCTCCAAAATCGCTTTACATAGGCGGTGATAGCCGTCGGCAATCTGCCCGCAATCGTCGAGGATAATAGGATAGTTCAGCGAGCAGTCCTGCACCCGCTTACATTGGAAGATGAACTGCGAGAGGTTATCCGCAGGGAACGGATGGTCGGTTAAATCTACCGCCCACAGCGGGAGGTCTCGGACTTCGTAGCCTTTGGCCTGTGCGAACAGGTATAGCGATTCAGCCCTCCAAACCTTGTTGCCTCTGACAAATTCGCTTTCCCCGAATGTCATTTGTGATATGCGTACTTTCGTCATGGGGCTATTCGGTTAAATGGAACGCATCGACGGTTTTTTCTTCGCCGAGTTCTTGCATCGTTTTATCAACGTCATTGCTCCAGCCGAGCATTTCGACGCTTTGCCGCTGTGAAATGATAGGTTTGCCGCCGTTGGCCGTCGTGAGGTTCGCAATGGTGTCCTTATCGTCTGTAATCGTGAACGGCGTTATCTCCATTTCCACTTGCAGGCTGTCCACGTCTTTCCATTGCTTTTCGGGCAACATCGTTTTGAGGAACGCTTTGACGACGTTCATTTCACGGTCGAGGAATTCAATCAGTCGCCCGCTCTCGTCCTTGACTTTGAGTTGGGCGTCGATGAATAGCTGCTTGCGGCTTTCGCCCGACATAGGGTTGGATTTCATACTCTCGTAACTCCAATCCGGCAGTTGCAACTGCGTGAAGAACGATTGCCGGAGTTCGGTAACAAAGAATTTCAGATTTTCAACCGCCTGCTCCCATGTGACATACCCCGCAGAAGAACCTTTCGGATATTGGAGGATGCTTTTGAACTCCTTGTTTTCGGGTTGTTCCTCGCCGAATTGTATTTCTTCGTCCGCAAACACGCAGAATACCGGTTTACTGTTCTTGCGGAGGTAATTACCGTTGCGGCTCAACGCCCATTCAATCTCGAACACGATTTTCGAGGTGTCCTCCCAAATGGGGGTCGGGCGGAACATATACACCCCGGGGATTTTGCCGAGGGTAATATCCTCGTCCTCGATGAGCTGCCAGCCGTTGTTCTCGTTCGACCATTTCAGGTGCTTGCTGTCGGTATAGGTGTCGAAGTACGAAACGGTTTTGCCGAGTTTCTTTCGGGTATAGCCCACCGATAGAGCAATCATATCGCCGTACTCATCGAACAACGGGTACAGTTCGTCCCCATGCATCGGCGAATAGTTTTTGCATCGCAGTTTCAGCGGGCAATTGAATCCGTAAAGGTCGTGCCGTTGCTCGACAGCGTACCACAGCGTCATAACCTCGCAACCGGCGAACAGCATATTACTCCGTTCGATGTTCACGCTGTCGATGCGGTTCCGCTCGTAGATTGCCTCCAACATTTTGGCGACTTTCTGCTCCCCGTCGTTATTGGGTTTATAGATGCGCTTGACAGGTATGCCGAAGCATAGTTCCGTCATACGTTTTACAGCCAATCGTTGCAGGTCGTATGTGATACGGGTAACGTAGTCGATAGAGCCGTCCTCGTTCACAATGTCGGGGTATTTGGCTTTGTTCATCACAGGATGTCGCTTGGGGTCGTATTCGTGTATCAATCCCCAGCGTCCTGTCCACGGCTGCACGTAAACGGCCTTTTCTTTCAGGTCGGAAATAATCTCTGTTACCGGTCTGTTCTTGTCGATGATTTCTTGAATTGTTGCCATAAATGTTTGTATTATAATCATTTTGTTTGCAAAAAAATTAGTACACAGCCTGTGCGATACGTTTTTTGTCCACCGGACGCTTGATGACAATCGGATAGAACGTGTTGGCCAGCGCATCGAATTTGTCGGTAGAGCGTCCGAGCCGCTTTTTGATGTCCTCTTTTGGTTCGATGACTATTTTGCCGTCGGAGCGAAATGACCACCGAATTTCGGTTGCCTCCTCTGAAAATTCTTCGTCCGGAGGTAACATGGCTCCCGTGTTATTTTTCGGATTGAGCCAATCTCGTATGCACCAAAACAGGTATGCCCGCATATTGAGGAACTTGTATTGCCCCGTAATGTCGGTTAGTTCTTTATCACGGGCTTTTGCTCCCTCGCTGTATTTGCAGCTGATGATATACGGGCTGTCGTCAATCTCGTGTGCCCGTGCATAGACACCCGCACCCTCGCCGATTGTGTCGATGCTAACGAACGATGTAGGGTGTTGGCGGCGGTGATTGATGATGTCGCCCGCAACCCGCATGTGGTCTGCCGTGCCGCCCGAATTGTGCTTTTTGAACGGCGCAACCCAATTCTCGATGCGGTTGCAATAGACCGTTGCGTCCCGTCCCATTCCAGCCACATCGACACCGAGCCAATTTGTTCCCGTGCGTTCCCCCTTGTATTTCCGCCAGCGTTCCTGCGCTGCTTCAATCCATTGCATCGGGATAAGCACATCATCGGCCACTTTCGGAAATTTGCCGAGAACCTTTTTGCGGAACAGGTCTTCGGGGCGATACCATTTTCCCTCGAAGCAGAAGTCGTCGAGTTCTTCCTGCACCTCCGATTTGTCGATACGGGTACACCATTGTTCGAGTTTATCGACAACCCATTCGTAATCGACCTGTCCGGGGATGATGATTTTATGTTCAATGACGTTCGGAGCGGTCAGGCTGTTCAGCCGGAATTTCGTCCAGCGTTCCCCTCGTTGGCTGCGGGCAGCATATCCGATAGGAGTGTTGGGGTTGAATACCAGCAAGACACGGCTGTTGCCTTGTAGGTTTCCCTCAATCGCTTCAAATGTGTTGTCGCTGATACCGGACGCCTCCGTGATGACGAACATCGTATTTACAGCGTGAAAGCCCGACCACGCCTCGTGGTTGTTCTCGTCGGCCTTGAATCCTGTCAAGAACCATTCATCGCTGTCCGTGCGAATGTCATAGGCGTTCAATCTGCCGGGCAGCACGATGCCTCGTGATTTCGCCCTGTTGTAGAGCCGTGAAATTTCCGGCATCATAATGTTCTTTACCTGCCTATCGGTCGGTGCGGTGAGGGCGACTTTCGTGTTCTCTATGAGTTGGCGTTGGGTGTTCCAACGTGGTGTCAGGTACAGAAACGATATGGCGGCGCAGGCAGCGACGAAATCTTTACCACGAGCCGTGCCGGAGGCAACAGACGTGCGGGGATTGAATTGGACACTGGATAAAATCTCCTGCTGCTCCCTGTCAAGGGTAACGCCGAGACCGTCCCGGACAAATCGGTTCCAATCCTCTCTCCACGAACGCATCAGGTCGATGCCCCGCCGCCGCAATATGTCATTATTTCTGCTCATTGTCGTCCACGATGCCACTCTCTATCAGGAACGCCGCAAAACTCATATCGCCCGAAATATCTTTCTTTTCAGGGGCGTACAGGCCGAGCAACTTCCGGCGTTCTGCAAGCTGCTGTCTGATTTCCGCAATGTACGACGGGTCGCCGAGGCGTGTTACCTCGGTTTCCGTCCGCTCGGTTTGATAGGTGCGGATAGATGTCGCCCCCGTTTGGCTGTCCCGTGTCGGCGAACCTTTCTGTTTGCGGGCGGTCTTGGTGTAGTCAGTTTTCGACTTTTCCCATTGTTCCCACAACTCCCTGCACGTTTCGTCGATACGCTCCAATTCGAGTTGTAAGGCCAAATCCATGTTCTCCAAGCGGCTTTCCCGCCACTCTTTGAGGAGGGTTTGGATGTCCCTGTTCACGGTGGCCGTCGAATAGGTTTCCAGCCCGAGACGTTTCATTACCTCGGACTGGATTTTCCGTATGCTGTAACCCCGTTTGTAGAGTTGCGCCACGATTTCGAGGCGGGATAGTTTCAACTGCCGACGCTTTCTCTGTTGTGCCTCGCTCATTTTACAACTCCTTTGTCATTTCCAAAAAACGCTGGTAATATTCGAGGTTGCAACTCGACAACTCGATATACGTCTTGCCATACTCAGGGAACGTGTGTACGGCAAAATGGCTTTCCGAGAGCAGCCACAGGGCAGTATATCCCTGCGGTTTGAAATTATGCGCCGTAAAGCGGAGGATATTGAACCCCGCTTTGCGTAACAGCGCATCGAAATGTTCCCTAATCTTCTGCGGGTTCGTCTCCGCTATCCACTCTGAAAAGTTCCAAATCTTCGCTTGCATATTCAATTTTTTTGTAGTTGTTCTTGATTTCCTTTGTGTTGCCTTTGTAGAATACGAGGATATTTTGGTGCATCTTGGCAACCTTGCGGCTCTCCATATAACGGGCGGCACGGAGGGCTGTGCTGGCTCCCGTCTCAATGAGGATGAGTTCGTTATACAGGGCGGCTCCGTTTTCTTTGAAGATGCGTTTCATATCGTCGATGAAATTGTAGTAGAAGCCAGTTTTCTTATCCCGAACGTCTCCGACAACAATAACCGCAAACCGGTTTTCTTTCAGACAGCCGAGGGCGGATTTGAAAGCGTTCGTCAGAATCGTAAGGAACTCCTCGTATGTTCCCTGATTGGACGCATCGTTTTCGAGGTCGGAATATTTTTCGAGGTCATAGTACGGCGGACAGCTAAACAGCAAATCCATACTGTTCGGCTCAATGTGTTGCCCGACGTTTTGCCCGTCATCGCAGATGTAGCGGGCGGCCATACCCTCCACCCGTTCATTGTTGAGTTGAGCCTGTTCCGGCCGGAGTTCGATGCCGGTAAATTCATTGCCGAGATAGGCCGATACATATCCGAATACGCTATCGCCAGCGAAACAGTCGAACGTCTTGCATTTTTCCAACCCGAACCAACGGCAAATGAGTTCAGCCATAACAGGGTCGAGCAATGATACGCCCGCCGACAGCACTTTGGCCGCCTCCCGCTCTTTGACCTCCTCCGGCACATATTTGTCGAGGTATTCTTTGAACGACAGGCCGAGCGATTCTCGATGCTCCCGTGTCTTTTGGTAGATGTCCTTGTACTTGATTTCGGGGCTTGTTATTAACGTGTCGTTGCGGCTTTCGCCCATGTCCCCGATAAGTTCCCTCCAAACCTTTTTTCGGGCTTGCCAATAGCCTTTGCGGGTGTCGAGAATTGAGAACGGAGGGATAACGAAGCGGTCGGCCAAAGAGCCGTTGGCTGGTTTGCTGCTTTCGCCTGCACTGTCGCCGCCGTCGTTGTTGTCGGACTGCCATACGTCCAGCCCCCAATCTTCGAGGTCTTCTGCCTCCCAATCATTCGCCAGCATATCGTAGTCCCATTCGCCATAGCCCACGTTGTCCTTGATGATAAACTCCTTTTGTTCTTCATCCGATAAGTCGGCAGCACGGATAATGGGAGCGGTCGGGTTATCCTGCCAACGTTCCCAATGTTCAACCAAAGCCTCTTTCTCGGCTTCGGTTTTTTTCTGAAAACCTCGAATATCGCACAGTCGAGCTTTCAGGTCGTCAATAGGCATCTCGGCTATGAAAGTCAATGCCCGGTAACGCATATTTCCGCCCAAGCAAACGAGTGTATCGTCCACCACAATCGGGCGAAGTTCCAGCATCTTCGGAAAATCGAGAATCGAGTTTACCAACTTGGCAAACTTGTCGTCTTTGATGATACGAGGGTTTGCCCCGTTCACCCGTATTTGAGAGAGTTTTACGAGTTCCGTTTTCATAGTCCTATTCCCATACTTTGTCTTGTTGATATTCGCCGAACAGCCCCCAGCGGCACATAGACGCATAAATCGGGGTGTTCAACTTGAACTCCTTGCATATCTCCTGTGGATTGATGTCCATTGTCCCCTCGGCCAACGTGTTTTCCGCCGTGTCTTGAACGATGAAATCCACCGCCTGTTTGCCGATGCAGCAGGCGAGGGCGGTCGTTACGTCCGTTTTGTATTTCATCGAGTAGTTGATAGCGAGGCGGCGGGCGGCGAGGTTCAGCGTGAGGTCAGCCTTGCTTGCATCTTTCGTCCAAGGGGAACCGCCGCCGAGTTTACTGTTGCCTCCATAGAAATCCACCGCCAATTTGCGACCGGTTGTACCGCAGTCTGCGATAGACGAGTGTTTGACGTATCGGCCTGTGCCGTTGATGATGAGCTGATACCGGCCTTTGATACGTGAGCGCACAAAGTGTTTCACGGTCTTTTTGCTCGTGTCATCGAGCAGCGGGATTGCAACGATGACCTTTTCGACCTTATCATTGCGGGTAATGACCTGCGTTTTGATGTCGAGGCCTCCGATGCCACTCTCGAACAGGTCTTTGCATAATCTTTTGGCGAGGGTATGGTCGAGAGGCATTCCGCAGGTATCGGGACGGTACTCACAATAACCGAAGAAAATGCCTTGGTCGCCCCAGCCGGACAACCCTTGTGCAATGTCGTTGCTCTGTTGGCAGATATAGATAGCCACGTCGAGCAGGTCGCCACAAATGGTATTGTCAGCACCCCATTTCTGCTGATATTCTCGTGTGTACCCGATTTCGTTTACAGATGCACGGACAAAATCCCGTATCTCCTGTGCTGAAAAATGGTGCTTACTTGATACCTCGCCGCCGAGCGTTACCTGGTAGCCCTTGATTTGCACTTCAACCGCATAACGGGTTTGCGGGTCGTGTTCGATGTACCGGTCGAGGAGATATTGCGAAATATAGTCCGCAATCTTATCAGGGTGGCCGAGCGATACGAATTCTGAAAATTTTATCATCCTTTGAATTTGTTAGTTTCGACAAAATTAGCCAATATGATTGTATTATAATCACTTTTTGGGCAAAAAAATGAGTTTTCAGACGGAAATAGCCTGTTTTATCAATTCCAGCGTCTTCAACCTGCATAAGTCGTCGGGCGTTACTCTGAATATCCGCCAGCCGAGCAATGTTCCGGCATTGTACTTTTCGATGTCGCCGAGAAACCCTTGCGGGCGGGTATGACGTCCACCTGTCCACACACCACCCTCGACTTCGAGGGCTATTTTATGGTCGGGTATGGCATAGTCGAACCTCCATTTGCGGGTGGGGTGGAATAGGTATTCTTTGACGACCTCTATTTTTAGGTCGCTTTTGCATATAGCCGTGAACATATCCATTTTTGGCTGTTTCTGCGGCTTCTGTGCTTTTCTTTTTGGCTTGTCGGGTGTTTGCTTATCTGTTGTCATATCGTTTGAATTTGGGGCTGAATTCGGGCAAGACGACAAAACGGGGATTGCTCCCCGAATTGTGCCGTGCTTTTGTTCGCCGAATGTCAGAACGGGAGGTCGTCAGGGTCTTCGACTGCCTCTGCTGCGTTGGTAGTCTGCGTTACTTCCATTTGCCGCTGTTGGCTTTCGATAGGCTTCAACGCCCCGAATATGGGCTGTGCCATGCGTTCCTCTTCGCTCATGGCTTGGTACACCTCTTTTGCGAGGCTTTGTTTGAGGACGTGCGTATCGCCGTAACGCTGTTCCCGCATTTCAACGGCTGTGAGGTTCAGATACACCCCTTTCTCGCCGAGGTAAACTCCGCTGTCGTCGATAGGGATAACCAAGCAGCGTTTCGTGGCAGCCTTGCCTTTGAGGTTGGTTACGAAACTGTTTTTCAGTTTCAGGAGGTCGATTTTAATTCCAAAGTTTCCCATAATTGTTGTATTATTTGTTGTTGGGGATTATGTCGTCGATGTCGATAATTATACCCTCGCAGTAAGGTTCTCCGTCCTCCTTGATTGTGAACGAGGCGTAGGGAATATTGGAGGATATACGCCAACTCAAAGCCGGTTGGTCGTCGGGACACCACTCGGCTCGAATGAGGCGGGGATTGTCGTCGTTGTCGCACTCGTCCGAAATGGGAAGAACCTCGTTGCCTATGGCCTTGTGGTAGGTGTTTTCTTCCTCGCCGTCGGCATACAGTTCGCCGTCCAATGCCAGCGCATACTCTCCGCCGTCATAGGCTCCGACTTCATCACGGATAGCCCCTCGCATTTCGAGCAGGTCATCCGATGCACCGAACAGCACCAGCAGATTGTTTTGCTTGGCAGCCTGTTCCTGTTCCTTTGTCATTTCATCACGGTACTCATTACCGTTCAGCAGCTCCGCAAGCTGCTCTTTCGTCATTGTTTTCATTTTTTACGTTTTTGTTTTGTGAGTTTTTTGATTATCCTATTGAGATAGGCGTTTTCGTGTTCCAAATCCTTTATTTCCGCCCGCAGAGCCTTGACGGTTTCATTGTACCGTTCCCGCTCGAAAGCCGCAAAGGTCTTTTCAGTGCGGCAGGTGCATTGCGACATATCCCCCGAAAGAACTACCGGCCAACAGTATGGGATAAGCACCTTTTCGCCGTTTTCGGTGTATATGTAGTGGCATTTCATTTGGGGCTTTTCTTGTCGAGTTTGATTTTCAGCCGTTGGAAGTTTCGCAGTTCACGAATAGCCCCGTCAATAGCTATCCCCAATTCTTTGGGGTTGGGCATCGGGAGGTCAGCCCCTCGCCGCCACTTTTGGTAGTTGTGCAGATACTTGATGATTTCTTTCACTTTCATAATTCGATGATTTATAGTGCGTTTTTTTTATTTGCGTTTCGTTTTGGCTATGCAGCCGCCCGAATCGGCTTGATGTCCTCCTCAATCAGTCGAGCGCAAAGAGCCTCGCAGAGAACCCGTGCCATATTGACTTCCACGGCGTTACCGATGAATTTCTTTTGGTCGGCCTGTGTCCCGACGAGAACATAGTCGGAGGGGAAACCCATAATCCGTTTCAATTCCGGTATGCGGAGCATTCGCATTTTGATGTCGATAATGCCGTACAATGCCATAAATTGTTTGATTTTTACCATTGCGGGGCTGTCGTCCGGTTCGATAACGATAGCCATTTCGCCCTGTTCTGTCTGAATGAGGTACGGAGGCATTTTATCCATACGAGCGATGAGCGTAAAACATGGGCTATCGACTGAACCTCCTGCGGATTGGAATTGCGGGTTCATCAGGTAGTGCCATTTCCGGTTTGCCGTTACTGTCTGTGCCGGTTCGTCGATGCTGCTCCCTGTGTTTTTGAAACTCGTGTTCATTATCCACGGTTTGCAGGTAACGAGTTGGTGTTTGGGGTTGGTGGTAACGGTCGGAGCGGGTGTTTCGATGTCGCAGGGTGTCCCGTTCCCGTACTGCATATCAACAAATGCGAGCCGGTCTTTCGTCGTCAGTGTCGGAGCGGGTTCGTCGATGCTGTGGTTGTGCCCGTTGCCATAGTAGGCCGTGATGAACGAGTGGTGGTCTCTTGTGGTTATTGCTCCTGCCGGTTCCTCTACCGATACACTCTTGCCCTCCGGACTACCGCCATAATACTTGGAAAGGAAACTCACCT
>ERZ839767.1411-NODE-1411-length-36399-cov-2.960571_pt1 | contig 36399 bp, 37 predicted proteins | sample MGYA00519879_ERZ839767 | MGnify/ENA primary metagenome ERZ839767 (study PRJEB31850, sample SAMEA3708852) | human gut metagenome | biome: human gut; feature: human-associated habitat; material: faeces | place: China | collected 2014 ... | reverse complement strand
GTAGCTTTGCAGGGAATTGCCCCCGGAGTAACTATTACACAACAATCCGGACAACCGGGACAAGATGCCGGAACAATCCGAATCAGGGGAATAGGAACCCTTAATGACTCCAATCCTTTGGTTTTAGTAGACGGAACCGCAATGGACCTGAATAGCGTCGATCCCAATATCATTGAATCCGTTTCTGTTCTAAAAGATGCAGCCTCATCCTCTATCTATGGTTCACGTGCTGCCAATGGAGTAATCCTGATCACTACCAAAAGAGCTAAAAATAAAGAATTCTCCGTTTCATATAACGGATATGCCGGATGGCAAACACCAACCGACCTACCGGATAAAGTGAATGCGATAGATCATATGGTCATGCTGAACGAAGCATACAGGAATGTCGGAAGAAGTCCGTTGTACACAGACCAGTATATTCAGGAATACAGAGAAAAAGGTCCTTCCGACCGTGATCATTATCCGGATGTAGACTGGCAGAAAGCTGTCTACAATCAATATGCATTCCAGCAAAACCATTTTTTCACACTTAACGGAGGTACAGAAAAGATGAAGCTTCTTGCTGCAATCGGTTACTATGATCAGCAAGGCATAACTCCTAACACTGACTATAACAGATTCACGGTGAGATTAAATTCTGATATGCAGTTTACCCAACGTTTTTCTGCCAAATTAGACATGTATTTAAAATATAATACACAGAAAACTCCAGGCAGAGGTATATATGACGTTATTTACTGGATAAACCGAACTCCCTCCATTTATCCTGATGTCTTATCAAACGGGAAATATGCAGTCGGCTGGGATGGAGATAATGTACTGGCGTTTGCCAAAGACGGCGGATTTGCTAAAACCAAAACGCCTTCGGCTTCCATTAATATGGCTTTAAGTTACCAGTTTACAGATTTTCTGAAAGCAGATGTCAGTTATACGCCTATTTATAACAATAACATCACCAGCACTTACAATAAAAGCGTAAATACGTATTATGCCGATGGAGAACTAGCATACAGTAAACCCAGCAAGAGTGCACTATATGAGCACCGGGGTTGGGGATTATCGCATGACTTCAAAGCATTACTGAATTTCGACAAAGCATTCGGGCAACATAACCTGAAAGCATTGGCAGGTTTCCAATGGGAAAGTGGAACTGATGATTATATTGATGCTTCCCGCGATACATTCATATTTCCTCAATATCCCAAATTGAATGCGGGAGGCAGTGACAATCAAAAAGCATCCGGTTCCGGATCTGAATATGCACTGGCTTCCTTCTTCGGACGTATAAATTACGATTACCAGGGGAAATATTTATTTGAAGCAAACGTTCGTTATGATGGTTCCTCCCGTTTTGACCTGGGACATAAATGGGGTGTATTCCCTTCTTTTTCCGGTGGATGGAGAATCTCAGAAGAGAGTTTTTGGGAGCCTATACGTGATATTGTCGACAATGCTAAATTCAGAGTTTCCTGGGGACAACTGGGAAATCAGAATATAGGAAACTATGCTTTTGCATCTGTCGTCAGCTACAGTTCCTATGTTATCGGAGGACAACCTGTTACCAGCGGTGCGATCAACGACATGTCTAATTCTACCATCTCATGGGAAAAAACGGAAATGCTTGACTTTGGGATTGACCTGCAGTTTTTCTCCAAACTTTCAGCGTCATTCGATTACTACAATAAAAAGACAAGCGATATCTTGTGGAAACTCAATGTTCCGCTAATTATTGGCCTGAATCCTACATATCAAAATGCAGCAAAAGTTTCCAACAAAGGATGGGATCTGGAATTGAGATGGAATGACCAGATCAATGATTTCAGATATGGTGCCTCATTCATATTATCCGACGTAAAAAACAAAGTTGTCGACCTGAAAGGCATCAGTATGACCGGATTAACTGTAAACAGGGAAGGACACTCCATCAATTCAATCTATGGACTTGAAGCGATCGGTTACATATCCGAAGAAGACTACAATGCTGACGGTTCCTACAAACATGCCACTCAGTTTGGTGCATTTGCTCCCGGCGATATCAAATATAAAGATCAAAATAACGACGGGATAATAAATAACGAAGATGAAGTAATCATCGGTAATACCGTTCCACGTTTTACTTACGGATTAAATCTGGATGCAAGTTGGAAAGGTTTTGATTTTAGTATGTTTTGGCAAGGAGTTGGAAAAGCTGACGGATATTTAAACAAGCAAGCAACAATGCCATTCTATTGGGGAGCCTCTGCCCTGGAAATGCATAAAGATCATTGGACCGAGGATAATCCCAATGCCCGTTTTCCCCGTTTGGCATTCAATGAAACAAATAATGAACAGAATTCCAGTTTCTGGATGGCCAATGCTGCTTATTTAAGGCTGAAGAATGTAACCTTAGGATATACGTTTCCTAAAACGTTAAGTGAAAAAATAAAGTTCTCCCATGTCCGGCTTTATATCAGTGGACAGAATCTTTTATCCATTGATAAGTTCTGGGATGGATTTGATGCAGAAGCACCTGTTGGAGACGGAGCTTACTACCCTCAGGTGAAAGTGTTCACGATCGGATTGGATGTAAAATTCTAAATGTTAAATTATTATGAAAAATCTTTTATACATATGCCTGGTAACAACAGGTCTATCTTTTTTCTCATGCGACAGTTCACTTGAAAAATATCCATTGGACAAACCCTCTTCAAGTACATATCCCAGTAATGAAACGGAGTTGGAAATGGCATTGTGGGGATGCTACGGTTCTTTGTGGTTAAGCACTAACTATGGGATGGTCATGCCTGCTCTCTTAGATATAACAACAGATATAGCCTGGGAAAGAGCAGAAGTATCCATGCAATCGATCGGAAACGGTTCCCATGATGCCAATAACTCATGGTCTGAAGAGCTTTGGAAAAATTATTATATCAGCGTAGCACGATGTAACTATTTACTGGATAACATGGAACGGGCTAAAGCAGAAACAACTCCGGCTGTTTACGAAAGAATAAAAGGAGAGGTCCAATTCTTAAGAGCTTACTTTTATTTGATGCTGACCGAAACATGGGGAGATGTTCCGCTAGTAACAAAAACTCTTACTCTGGCAGAAGCCCAGATCCCCCAAACATCCAAATCTGCAATAGTCGATTTTATACTAAAAGAACTGGATGAAGCCATCCCAGCTCTTCCTGTACATATCGATGCCAATGAATGGGGACGCATCAGCAAAGGAGCCGCTCTTGCTATAAAAGCCAGAACCGCTTTGTATAATAATATGTACGACATTGCTGCCAAAGCGGCTAAGGAGGTTATTGATTCCGGTGAATATCAAATTGATGACAACTTTGAAAATTTATTCAAATCTGCCACCCAATCGAACAGTAAAGAAATGATGTTCTTCATTACTTATAAGGAAGGCTATCGAACTCCCGGAATAGTAAGAGGCTGTACATCAAGAATGGGCGGGGGGTACAGCAGTAAAATACCTGTCCAGGCCACAGTTGACTCATATGAATGTATCGATGGACTTCCTATAGATAAATCCCCTCTTTACGACCCTCAAAAACCGTTTGAGAACCGAGATCCGCGTTTGGGATATACAATCGTCTTACCCGGTTCCGAATACATGGGATTTCAATTTGAGACTCACAAAGACAGTGTGGAATGCTGGAATTATAAAACTTCCCCGGCAAGCCGGGTTGCCAACCAGGATGCATTAAATCCTTATGCAACTTTTTCGGGTTACATCTGGAGAAAATATAATGAAATATCCAAACCTAATGAATTGGATAATAGCGAAACGGCATTTATCATCATGCGTTATGCAGATGTATTGCTCATGTATGCTGAGGCAAAAAATGAACTGGGAGAAATAGACAATTCCGTTTACCAGGCAATTAATGAAGTCCGGCAAAGAAAAAGCGTAAATATGCCTCCCATAACAAACAAAAATCAATCGGAACTACGTTCAATCATTAGAAAAGAACGAAAATGCGAGTTTGCATGGGAAGGATTACGATGGTCTGATATTCGCCGCTGGGGAATTGCGGAAAATGTCATGAATGAAGTTTTATATGGCAGACCTCCAAAAGATTATCTACATTCTGCTCCTAAAATTGATGAAAATGGGACCCCGGATTATAGTACAGTCACCAATAAAAACGACATGCGTGTAATCGAACTCCGTTCGTTCAACAAAGACAGAGATTATGTACTCCCTATTCCAAGAATAGAAATAGAAACAAATACAGCTTTAAAACAGAATCCTAATTACTAATGGGATTTACCGTTTTCCACTAATTCTACAGAGATAGCCTTTGCTCTGATGAAAGGCAAAGGGCAAAGGCTACTCTTAAAAATTAATCATATATGAAAGTAAAAAACTTACTTACAATAATCATAATACTCTTTTACCTGCCTGCTATATCTGCATCCGGACAAATATGGGTGGAAGCAGAACAATTTCAGGAAAAAGGAGGATGGATCGTTGATCCTCAATTTATAGATCAAATGGGATCCGCTTATCTTCTGGCTCATGGATTAGGGAAACCGGTCCAGCCAGCCAGAACAATCATACAAATAAAAGAATCCGGAAATTATCATCTATGGGTTCGTACAAAAGACTGGGCTCCCCACCCTACAGGTCCCGGAAAATTTACTATCGCGATCGATAACGACACATTACCAACAGTCTTAGGGCAAGATGGTAATTCCTCATGGCATTGGGTATATGCAGGTGTCTCTATGATCGAACAATCAAAAATCACCCTGTCAATAAACGATTTATCAGGATTTGAAGGCCGGGTAGATGCCATATATCTGACTCAAAAGAAAAATGACCAGCCACCGGTATCCAAAGATGCTCTAGAGTTGTTCAGACGAAAAATGTTACATTTACCAAAGCAACCCAAAGAAGCGGGAACATACGATCTCGTAATTGCCGGAGGAGGAGTTGCCGGTACATGTGCAGCCATCCAGGCAGCCAGATTAGGACTAAAAGTTGCTCTTATACAAAACCGGCCGGTTTTAGGTGGTAATAACAGCTCAGAAGTCCGGCTTCCTATGTCCGGAGACATCTATCATAACCTCTATCCTAAATTAGGGCGTATCGTAAGGGAACTGAATACAGGTACTACCAATGAAATAGCCTCTGCAGATCAATATGGAGATAAAAGAAAACTGGACATCGTAAAAAATGAGAAGAACATTACTTTATTTCTTTCTACCCACGTTTATAATGTAGAAAAAACAGGAAATCGCATAGCAGCAGTTCTTGCTAAAAATGTAGAAAATAATCAAGAACTCCGTTTCATCTCTCCTCTTTTTGCCGATTGTACCGGAGATGCAACTCTCGGCGTTGTTGCAGGAGCTGACTATAGAAGTGGTAGAGAAAGTTTTTCTCTTACCAAGGAACCTAAGGCCCCACAGACAAGTGACAGTTTAACAATGGGTACAACCAACCATTGGTTTGCCCGCTTCGAAGAAAAATCTTCGGAATTTCCTTTATGCCCGTGGGCTGTTCAATTCAGTGATGACTATCATTTAGAAAACACAGCAAGTGCCTGGTTCTGGGAGTCTGGCTTTTATAAAGATAAAGTCGAACAGGCGGAAGAAGTAAGGGATTACAATTTCCGGGTTATTTATGGGCATTGGTCTTACCTTAAAAATCAGAAAAGAAAACAATATTCCAACTGGAGACTGGAATGGATGTCATTCATTGCCGGAAAAAGAGAATCCCGCCGGTTAATCGGTGATCTGATCCTCTCAGAACTGGATATAAACAATCGGATACTATACCCGGACGCATGCGTTACAACAACATGGGGAATCGATCTTCACTACCCGGATCCCAAAAACAGTCAATATTATCCGGGAAATGAGTTTCTAGGCATAGCAGATCATAACCGGGAGTTCGAGCCCTATCATATACCGTACAGATGCTTTTACTCAAAAGACATCAACAACCTATTTATGGCAGGTCGTAATATCAGTGTTACTCATATTGCATTGGGAACAGTCAGAGTTATGCAAACTACAGGAATGATGGGAGAAGTGGTCGGGATGGCAGCTTTCTTATGCAAAAAATATAACTGTTCACCCCGCGATATATATACACAACACCTGGAGAAACTGATCCAATTGTTAACCGAAGAGTATGATTAAAATCAGGATCATACTAAAAAAATAACAAAAAAGCGAATTATCTAATAATTAGACAATTCGCTTCATTTTCGTGGTCCCACTTGGAGAAGGAACACAATTGACACTCAAATGTTTACAATTGAAATTACCTACTAATTACCTACAATGTAGGTAATTCAACGTCTGCTTAATTCTGTTTTAAGGCCAATTTATAATTAATATTTATACTCTTTAAATCCAAATTTCATTCTGCACTTGCACATATTGCAAGTGTGTCCTTTGGGACAATTTCTTTTTTAGCATCCCGAATAATTTCTGATAAATTTTCAATTGTTTTTTGTTGGCTGAAAACCATCTGTTTATAAAATGATTCGTCAAAACCAGCACTTTCAGCAATAATTTTATTGGTTTCTTTTGTTTCTTGTTGAATACCGGTCATAAGCCATCGAGCATCCACCCATGTAAATCTTTGAATTATTTTGGATAAGACATCGAAACCAGGCTTGCTACCTCTCTTCTTCAATATATTACGAACCGTCTGATCTACAACGCCTATCTCTTTAGAGAAAGAAGATATATTAAGCCCCTCTTTATCAATAATATATTGTATTCTATCAAAAATATTATTACAATCACCCATAAAATATTCAATAAAATATTTGGTTTAACCAATAATATGCATGATATTTGCACCGATTAGAAACAAATATGTTTCCAAAGGTAGACATTTTATGTAATATCAACAATAGGGTAAACACCCTATCAATTTAAACTATATGGGACAAAAGAAGTTAAACTATTCGTTCCGACCAGGAACGCTAAAGGTTGCAAAAGAGGATTATAACAAACTCAAGGCAGACCTTATGATCGTATTGGGGTGTAAATCCACCCAATATTATTACCGGAAGCGAAAGCGCATTCCTAACATTGCAGCCCACATGAAAGAGGCCATCGAACGAACCTTTGCTAAATACGGAATTACCAACAATTCCGAGATTTGGGAAATTACTGAAGCGGAAGAAACATGAACAGGAAGGCGGAATTAACAGAACGAGAAGACCAGATCGCCGAAAGAATTGCCTGGGGAGCAAGTCTAAAAGAAGTTGCTCATGCGCTTCACATAGCTTACAAAACGGTTGATAATACAAGGCGCAAAATTTTCGAGAAAACAGGATGCAGTAAAATCAACGAACTTTCAGCGTGGTGGTTCTGCACTCACTATGGTATTTCGTTCGATCTTTCACCAATGGCAAGATCTACAGTGGCATCATTTCTCCTTCTGATTTTTATAGGCGGAGAAATTCATTTTTCAAAAGATTTTTGTAGATACAGATCCGGGCGCCGAGCCAGAACAGAATGTATCAGGGACAGAATAAAAGATTAACACATTAAACATTACAATCATGACAGAAGCATTTATTCTCATTTTAGGCGGATCACTCGCCGCTAAAATTGTAACACGATTAGAAAAAGAAAGCATCTCCAAAGAAGAAATCTTCCGATACATAGCAGATGCCGCATTTAAAACAATTGAAGATATACAGGAAAGGAAACAAACCGGTAATTTCACAAATCCTTCTCAAAATTAGGGTATGACTGCGAAACGGATCCACCGGCAGATAAAACCGAACACTGCAAGTAATGCTTCCGGACTGGATGAGATCATTCAGAAGCAAGTACAACGGGAAAAGCAATCGATATTCAGCTTCCAGCAGAGGTTCGCTAAGAACTATGCACTGAACTTATAGGAGTAATGATCGATTGCTGTACAAAAGTAATAATTTCTGTGAATTAAATAACAACTAAAAAGTTATGAATATAGAACAAATTATTTTCAATATTCTCAATAAGAGCGCACATAGGTGGATTAGATATTGGAAACAGAAAGAGATTTCAGGCTTAACGATGCCTGGCGAATACGTTGAAATAAGGAGCTCTTTCTTATCAAATATAGATCTTATTGAAATTTTAGAAGCTGGCTTCAAAATCAAAACGATATGCTCAAAGAAAATAGATGCTGATGCTTATTGCGATATTCTGTTAATGCGTGAAATATAAAAATAAATGAACATTATGAATGAAAAATTAGATGAACTTAGAATCTTGTCAAGTGACTTAGACACTTTGATTTATATTCTTTCAGGCAGTATCAGAAAAGCCTCATTGGATGGCAATGGAACCGTAAAAGAACAGATAAATTGTTATAAAACTCTTGGATCAGATATTCAGTCTGTGATAACAGAAATAGTTGAAAAGCACGGGGATGATATCAACCCATCCTGTGATTGACTATACCTCCCCAAATATGAGCCACATAAAAACAGAAACAATCAATTGAATAATTAAGAATCATGGCACTGAACATCAAAAAGCCCTATGCGTCTGTAAAAAGGGTAATAATCAACAGACGAAGCGGCAGGCAAGTTACCCGGAGAGTAAGACTTTTACACGAATACAAAAAGAAAGACTATCTCACAGGCAGCCGATCCCGCCCCATTCCTCTTTGCTCGATTATGGTCTATCAGTTGATCATAAACGCATAGAATTTAACTGATAACTGAATTTTTTAAGCATAAAACAACACGCACTATGTTAGGTATTAATATTATTGACATTACACAGATCCACCCAAGTCTGATGAATCAACGGAAAGTTTTCATCGAAGATAGCCTTCAGGAACTGGCAAGATCCATATCCACTCAAGGAGTAATCGAACCAATAATGGTTCGTCCTTCTAAACAGCATGAAGGCAAGTATGAAATCGTATGCGGTGAACGCCGGTACCGTTCTTCCATTATCGCAAAACAATCAACAATACCGGCCATGATCCGTGAACTGACGGATGACGAGGCCCTCGATATCATGATTACCGAGAACCTGCAACGCCGTGACATATCTCCAATGGAAGAGGCCACAGCCTTCCTGCAGCTCATAGAAAGAAGAAATGCCACTATCCCGGAACTGGCCGCCAGGTTCGGGAAAAGTGAAATGTATATCCGCAACAGACTACGTTTAAATGAACTAATTACTGAGTTCAGAGCACTTGTAGAAAATGATCAAATACCGGTTTCTCATGCTTTGGAATTGTGCAAGTTAGACACCAAAATCCAACAGGACTTGTATAATTCACATTACCAGATTGAGCAATGGGGAAGTTGGTACGACATCACCAGTAAAGAACTGATCAATAGAATTAGTAATATTTCAATGGATCTCGAAGATGCTTTGTTTTCCACCTTAGAATGTGAAAGATGCGAGTTTAACAGCCGATATTCCGATCTGTTCTCTGATGAAGAAAAATGCACGAACAAATTCTGTTTTGAAGCAAAGCAACTCAAAGTACTGACTGACAAAGCGATAAAAGAGAACAATGAATTTGAGCAGGATAATAAAAAATGTGTATTCTTCAAATATGGATATATTAAAGATAACCCTTTAGCCGAATCTATCAAAGCATCGGGGATCCCTGTCTATGATTCTGATTTTTATGACATAGAATACCCACCATCATACCCGGAACGCTACAATAATGAAGCTGACGAAAATTATGACAAAAGATTAACAGACTATCAAAGACGTCTGGACAAATATGAAAGTTTAGCCGATCAAGGATATGTTCCTGCTGTAAATGTAGGTTGTGATAGCCTGGATCTATCTTGTTATGTAAGACAAAAACAGAAAGACCTGAATTTCGATAACACAAAGGAAGATATCATCAAAGAACTACTGAAAAAAAAGGACAGAGAATTTGAACTTGAACTGATCAATACGTTCGACGACCTCAAAAAGATATTCGATGTTTATCCGTTACCTGATAAACAGAAACTCACACCAAGACAGAATGACATACTATGTTATGCCATGCTGAAGAAAATCGGAGAAAGCGAATACCGAAGGATCCTACCCAACCTGCACCTCGACAAAGCAGAAAAAGCCGGGGCTGATCAGGTTCTGGATCTCATTCAACCTCTTAACGAAAGGGCACGATTTAAAATCACCATGCTTTTTATCAAATCCACTCTGTCAGATTACGGGTTAAACAATCAAATGTGGAGAAGAACAGAGGCTGAAGTATTCCTTCGCTTTGCCGGTACGGTATACCCGGATCAAACTGAAGAGACTCAGAAGATCCGGAAACAGAAAAGGGAAAAACGTATTGCCGGTATTGACGAACAGATAAATTCATTAAAGGAATAGCGATGTATATAGAAAAAGATAAAACAGGTAAGGTCGCAATCCACGACCTTACCCCTTTTGAAGCATACATTATTTCGATGGTAGCCCAAACGCATTCAAACGTTCAGTCTTTATACAGTAAGGACGAACGTTCTTTCTTGCAGCTATTATCCCATTCTATTGATTACGAAATTTTTACACGCTCATGATTACTACGAAAGACATCTATGATAAAACCAGCAATGGTTTAGACATCATACTCTATTTTTACCCTCAAGCACGGGAGGTTGTAGACAAAAAAAATACACCATTCAAAATTCGTGACAGTGACGATACGCCATCCGCCTTTGTCAAGGAAATCAAAGGTATCTGGAGAGTAACAGATTTTGGTCAAAGCGACACAGCTCTCTCACCCATCGATATCTGTATGCAGGAAAAGGGATTGAAATTTAATGAGGCTATTTATTGGCTTGCCAAAGAATTTGATGTTTCCGGTGATGTTGTCACATTTGAAAAAAACCGGGCCAAGTTCGACAGACGTCCGGCCAAAGAAGGCGAGATCGATGGGCAGTTTCTTTTCAAAGCAAAGAATTTTAGCGATGCAGAACTGAAACTTTTAGGCCCGCGAGTTAAGGACGAACATTGTGAACTACTCGGCTGGATCAGCCTGGAGTATTACCAGAAAACCAATAAGGCGAAAGACGGATCTGGACTGATCACAACGACTGTGAGCAGCACTGACACATATCCCATCTTCATGAGAAAATGCGTATGCGAAACAAAAGACGGTTTCTTCTACAAAATATATCAACCTTTAAACCCGGATAAAGCATATCGATTTTTCTACCAATTTGAAAAACCACAAAAGTACATTAATGGACTTGAGGAACTCAAGCTCCTGCATAAGCAGTACAACGACCAGGAGGAAAAGATTTGGAAAGAATCTAATCCTGAAGGTGAGTACAAAGAAAAAAAGCTCCCGGAGGCTTTTGTCTGTTCCGGAGAACGTGACGCTTTATGTATTAAAGCGCACAACTATATTCCACTTTGGTTCAATTCAGAAACTTACAATCTGACTGAGCCCGAATATAAGCAGATCATGAAATTTGTCGAAAAACTATATAACATTCCTGATATTGATGATACCGGTATAAAAAGAGGCAAAATGCTGGCTACACGATACATAGAGATCTTTACCATTTGGCTTCCTAAAAAGCTGAAGGAGTACCGGGATAACCGAAGAAAGCCTCGCAAAGATTTCCGGGATTACTGTGAAATCTGGCCGGAAAAACAGGATCTGAAAAATTTAATGGAAGTGGCAAAGCCCGTAAAGTTCTGGGAATACAAACCCAGTAAAGGAAGAATGAATCTGGAAATAAATTCAGACTATGTATCACACTTTCTCTCCTGTAATGGGTTCGCTACATTGACTGACAAAAACAGTAAATCTGGAAAGATGTTCGTACACGTCAACGGTAATATCGTTCGGCAGGTGGAAGTAAAAGACATTCGTGCTTTCTTCAGACGATTTGCTGCAGAACGCTACTTGAATGTAGAGATTCGTAACTTGATAAATAATTCGACCAGGCTAAACGCAGACAGTTTAAATGACCTGGACGAAATACAACTGGACTTTACCGATTTTACTCCAACAAGTCAATATTTCTTTTTCCCGAACAATACATTTGAAGTGTTCGGGGATCGTATCATCGAAATCGGAAAAACAAATAAGCATTATGTTTGGGAGAACGAAGTTATTCCGCATCGGGTAACGCTCCAGGATCCTGCCTTCAATATTACACAGACGGACGGTGATTGGGACATCGAGATCAGAAATCTGAAAAGCAATTATTTCAAATTCCTGATCAATGCAAGTCGTATCCATTGGCGTAAAGAACTGGAAGATCCTTTTCTGGCTGATATGTATAGCGAAGAGGCCCTCAGATACCGACGGGAGAATCACTTCAATATAGCTGGCCCCAATTTAAGTGATGATCAGATTTATGAACAAAAAATGCACCTAATAAATAAGATCTTCACGATTGGTTATCTTTTGCACCGGCAAAAGTCAGAGCACCGGGCCTGGTGCGTCTTCGCTATGGATAATAAAGTCAGTAATTCGGATGAGAGTAACGGAGGATCTGGCAAATCTGCATGCTTGAAGACACTCCGCTATTTCATGAATACTGAAACTTTATCCGGACGAAATCCAAAGCTGACGGAAAATGCACACATTTACGAAAACGTATCGGAATATACAGACTTGATCCTGATCGATGACGCTGATAAGTATCTGCCATTTGGTTTCTTTTTTGACAGCGTAACTGGGGAAATTATTGTCAACCCGAAATTTGCACGAAGTTATACTATACCGTTTGAACGTGCCGCAAAATTTGCGATCACCAGCAACTTCACTCCAGACCGGACGGACGGTAGTACAGAGCGACGCTTGTTATATATGGTATTCTCTGATTATTATCACCAAAAAACTAACTACAACGATTACTATGAAACCAGGACAATACACAATGATTTCAAAAAGGATCTCTTTCGGGATCAATATACTGAAGAAGAATGGAATGCTGATATTAACTTTTGTATGCAATGTTGTAAATTCTATCTTTCTACCATTGACAAAGGAGTAAAGATCAATCCGCCAATGCAGAACATCACGGCCAGAACTCTACGATCTGCAATGACTGATATCTTTTACGACTGGGCACAGGTTTATTTCGGTCCTGGTTCTGAGAATTGCGATTGCATGAAACCCAAATCTGAGGCTCTGAAGGCTTTCTCTGACGATACTAAGCAAAATAGGTGGACAATGCATAAGTTTTCAAAAGCTCTGAAGGCTTATTGTAAACTGGCAGACCACATAATCTCATATAATCCGGTTGAGTTTTGTAATAACGAGGGACGAATCATCCGGAAGATCGATAAGAAAACAACGGAAATGATTTTTATACAAACAAAAGAAACAATCGACTATGCCTCAATTGAACGTATCGAACAATCAAGAGAAATGCCTTTCTAAGTATCGGTTGAATCGGATTGAAGATTTAAAAGAATTAAGGGAACGTGTAGGTGATAAACTTTATCTCCAGGTATGGGAAAAAGTTAAAACCAACCTCAATGGAATGGTTCCCCGTCAAGTATTCAATTACCAGAAATATATTCCGGAAAATGAACTTGAGATATTTATCAAACAAGCCTGCTTCTATATAACTCAACACTCAAACTATGAGTTCCTGAATGATTATTCCGCCATCCGTCGGACAGAGTGACCGTTATACTCGAAAAGAACAGATATGGCCACGATCACCAACCCGGATCAAGATCCTGTTCTTTTCGCTGAGAGTATTCTCCGTTATATTCAAAAAGGACAGACACATCAGGTTCGCTATTCCTGTTATGTGCCTGTCCTTTTTGCTGAGAGTATTCTTAAACTCCCACCCTTCTAAATATCCTGATTTCCTCTCAATCCTTATAAAGAGGATTATACCGCCCCAATATAAGCATGTGTAAAGATAGTAATTTTCAGCGACACGCCAACTATTTAGACCTTGTTTTTCAATTCATTTTGCATTTTTTAGCATCTCTATTTTCTCCCCTTCCCCCTCTCCGCTTTCCTTCCTTCTTCCTTTTCATCCTTATTATACTCAAATTAAATGTAACTTTGTAACCATTAAGGGAAAAAAGGATATAAAAGATATTATATTAATAAGTTAGATCGGTTACAATTTTTGGTTACAATTGGTTACACTTTTGTTTCTAAAAGTGTAACCTAAACTTTTACTTCACCGTCTTAATTTAATACACTTATTTTCAGTATCTTTGCTGTATAAAATCATCAGTAATGAATACAATCACTCTCAACGTTGAACCGTATCTAGCCGCCTGGTTGACGCGGCACTTTGGCAATCCTATCGAACTCGTTAAAGATAGTCCTGAAGCAAAACTATTAAAGCGTCTTCTGGATAAACAACCGGACAACATTGTTCCAGAAACCGGCAACGTATCTGTTAGCCTTCAGTATTTCAAAGACAAAGATCCGCGTGTGTATTCCTACTTATGTGAATCCGGAAAAGATGCATTGGTAGAAAGTTTTGAATCGCTATTCATCAACAATATGTGGACGGAGATCGGTAGCTTGGAAAATTTTAATTGCCGACTGACGTCAGTCATACGCGGTTGGTGCGAAAAACACGGGATCATTTGCTCTACCGATCATATCACGGATGTAGCATTACTCAAGCAAGTAGAAGAGCAAAACGCCAGGAACTTTGAAACTGTCCGGCAAAAGTATTATCGGCTCCGGAAGAAGTACTACCGTCGTGCAGGTGTTAAACTCTCTTAATTTATAAATTAATCTTTCGACTTCAACCCGTATTTTGCACAACTGCGAAATACGGGACACAATGGATAATACTGGACACAATGGACACAAACTATACAAAACTGATTTTGCCTGGGATAAAATCGATCAGCCTCGCCAAGTTGGAAGAAGCTGAAATCGGTAAATTCTACAATGAAACGAATACATTTAATGTGACAGGAAATTTTGTACAACTTCCTATTGCCGGTCTATGCTCCTTTGACACTTCTTCCGAAGTGGTAAAGGGTCAGCTAATCTATACGTACACAGTGAAGGGATCCCTCTTTGATCAAAATACAATAAATCTCTGGCAGTGGAATGCCATCCCGATCTGTGCTAAAATCACAGATATAAACCGATCCACCTATCTCCTAGGAAGTAAGGAAAAACCTTTTGCGACCTGTTCGATTGGATTGTCAATCGAAAATGAAGCATCCGGAAAGCGGTACCGGGGACTTGTTCTTTCTTTCAAAAGCCCTGATCCCCTTTATTTTTGCCATTAACCCACCTTTTACAGTCTTTTTATGCCGCCCTGGTAAGTAGTAATGTTGCAGTATAATTTATTGCAACATTACTATTTATGCCCCAACTTGGAACAATTTGTATCACCAATCAGGCCCCCAACAAGGCTATTATTGATATCGAAGGTATCATCGGAATCCCGGAGTGGTGGCAATTTGATGATCCACACGATAGAGTTTCGACCTTTGACAAGTTCAAAAAAAAATGCAACGAAATCCGTGATCTCAAAGCCACTGAAGTTACCGTTAATATACGCTCAATCGGCGGCGATGTAAGTCATGCGTTGTTAATACATGATTCTCTCTGTCAGATTGACAATGTAACAACCGTTTGCTATGGCTACACGGCCAGCGCAGCTACATTGATCGCCCAGGCCGGTAAAACACGCCAGATCTCCAGCAATGCCCTGTATCTTATTCACCAGTGTTCTACCGTAGCACGTGGGAATATCGCAGATCTTAAAGACACGATTGAAACCATGGAAAAAACCAATGATCGGATCGTCAGTATTTATTCAACCCGAACTGGAAAACCGGAAGATCACTTCCGAGAAATCCTTAACCGGAAAAACGGCAACGGCGAATGGCTCTCCCCTGAAGATACGGTCAATTTAGGTTTAGCTGATGAAATCGTCACCGTTTCCGGAGCTGTCAATATCGACCTGGATCTATTTGCAAATATGGGATATCCAGAAATACCGGAGAATCTTTTCCCGAATCCACAAGAACCGGACACAAACCAATCAAACAACAATTTTATGACAAAAATTAAAAAAACTCTTTCTGCCCTTTGGGCATTCTGTAATTTTCCTTCTGATCAGACGGAGCTGGAAATCACCGATGAACACCTGCTACAGGTCAATAACGAACTGGCCACACGACAGGAAACGATCAATAACCTAACTACTGAACGCGATCAGTTAAAAACATCTATTTTTGCAAAGGATCAAAAAATTGCCGAACTGGAAAATACGATCACTGAGCTGAAGAATAAACCAGGTGCAACGACTACTGAGCCGACAAATGCAACAGACAACGGCAGTGCCGGGTCATATGACGTGACATCAGTGATTAACAATGCCACTGAACTTTACAAATCCGTTAAAGACTTATAATCATGCCTACATTTACTGTAAGTGAAGCCTCGCTTCAAAAATCGGCTCTGCAATACCGCAAAGAATTATTGCTGTTGGCCATCCTAGGGCTGGAGAAGATCTTGCCTTATTTTACTCTGCGTACCGGTATCAGGTATAAAGAAGTTGTTGGAACTATGGATGGACCTTTTGAACTCCGCCCGTACACAGGTCAAAAGAATGCAACTTCAGACCTGGAGATCACCGGTAGAGAACTGGAAACCTTTCTGGGATCTTGTGTGAAAGAATTTGACCCAAACGATCTGGTACAAACAATTTACGGATCCGGAATCACTTCAGGCAAAGGTCTGGAAGGAGTGGACATTAATAAAAAGGTGAATGCCTTGATGATGAAACGTCTTTCTGAATCTATCGCCAAAAGCCTTTTCAAAGCTAAACGAAATCCTGCCGGTACAAAGACTGTTGATTTGTTCAATGGTATTGACACCATTACTGCCAATGAAATTGCAGCAAACAACATTTCTGTGGCAAAAAACAATTTGTATGAATTGACTGATGCCATTGATTCGACTAATGCCGTAGATGTACTGAAAACTATTTACCGTGCAGCCTCAGAAGAGTTGAAAGAAGAATCCGTGAACTTGTATGTTCCACGCTTCGTTTATGATGCCTATTGTGACGACTACAAACAGACGACAGGCAATATTGCGTACAACAAAGAGTTCAATCAGACCTTCGTCGAAGGTTCGAATGACCAGTGTACGATCGTCCCGCTTTCTGCAAAGAAAGATTCTTCCTTCTTACATCTTACTCCAAAAAGTAATATGTTGATCGGCTGTTATCAGATGGGCGATTTTGAAAAAATCGAAGTCCGCAGAGGTGACAACCCGTTCTTATTGCAGTTTGTCACTACCATGTTTTTGGGTACAAATATGGAAAGCATCCATTCTACCCGTTTGTTGGTGGCCAAACAATATGTTGCACCCTCTAACTAACTCTTAACCATGGCAAATGTGATTGTATGCAAAGCCCCTACTACACCAGGATCATTAAACTGGTGTAGTGGGCAATTGGTTTCACCGGGTATTCGGTACATGATTTACTTTATCCCTAAAAGGGATATTGTGAAATGGCCGGCTTTACCTCTTTCGGATTCTGCGGATCCGACGAAGCTCGCAGTATATGTCGGCAGCTTTGAGCTTGCCGTCGGTAAAAAATGGCAATCTATCCGTGTCGATCAGAAAAAATCCGAACCGGTGTCAGATCCCCAGGGGGAACCCCCATTTTCTACTTACTTGGATAAAGCAACGTTCGTTCATCCAGGAACAGCTGAAGAGGCAGCCGCATTCGCTCGACAGGCTGCAAACGATGACTATGTTTACCTGTTTGCTCAGATTGACGGCAAGTACCGTGTAATCGGAAACGAAGCGTATGAAACTTCAACCAAAGTTTCGACCAAGCTCGGCCAGGTTGGTGGTACGGAAAAAGGTACAACGATCGAAGCCTCATGCACCTCTGAATGCCCATTACCGTTCTACACAGGAGAAATCATAACAGAAGAAGGAACCATTAACCCAAATCCTGATACACCTGCAGGAAATTAGCCAGATTCTTTTCGTTCATATCTATTTAAAGTTAATACCTAAGAAAGGGTCGTTGCGAAACGCCCCTTTTTTTCATGTCTTTTCGGTAATTACCCTCTTGCAATACATTCGCATTGCTTAATCTCAATTAATTATTTAATTATCATCCACATGGAAAATAAAGAAGAAATCATTCAGCAGCTGAAGGAACTCAAGCAAATCACCGTTACTCCTGAAAAAGAAATTGACCTGGAAAAAGGCGCACTCCTGTTATTACGATTTAACAAAAACCGAATCTTGTACGACAACATTATAAAAAGAAAGCTATTTGCAAAACTCAAGTATGAAGCCGGGAAAACATTAGCTCTTTATTGTGCCCGTTTAGGTGTCAATTCCGACAGCTTCAAAGATGATCCGACAGTCGAAATGGAAGAACAGGAAAAACGATTCCAGGCTATTCCACCGGTAGAAGAATTGGAAAAGACTCGCGGGATACGCGCTGATCACAATGCACTCCCCGAAAATATCCGCCAACTATTCACCCAGAACTCGGAACTTTACCTACGCATGCGTAAACTGCATGAAGCACTCAAGACGATGGACGGTGCTAAAGCCTGCGATCGTTTTCCTTATGTTAAAGAGTTCCTGGAGCTGGACGATGTTGTCGTAAAGAATTGGGAAATGTACGATGCTTACAAGCCGGAAAATGAAACGAATGCCGATGTTGACAAAAATGTAACAGTTGACAAAGAAGTGACAAACACGACACAATTGATTGATGCAAAGCGTATTTCAGCGAATCGTAAATACATCTCTGACAATAAAGAGAAGCTCGCAAAACTATCAGCTGAACAGTCCCCGAAGGCTGAAGAACTACGCGAAAAAATACAATTGCGCGTATCGGAACTCCTTACCGTAGGTGCCGGTATATCTGATGATCAATTATCCGAATTGGCAAAACTGGGTATCAATGTATAACGAAGCTGTAAAAAGAATCAAGCCTGTTAGGGAATCTCCCATACAAGCTTTTGTTACCGACAAATTCCAACTCTTCGATACTATCGAAACAATCCTGAAGGAGGTCGGCCCGTGTCAGATGATTATTACTTCTTTCTCGATGTCGGAAGAGTTCATCCGGAAGATCTACCGTTTTAAAGAAGCTGGTAGGATCCTGGGAGCGACAGTTGTCATCGACCACAAAGCCTCTGCAAAAGTATCAAAGCTGCTAAACTTTGCCGGCAATATTTTTGATGCCGTATATCTGGGTAGTAATCACTCAAAAGTTGTCCTGCTTTGGAACACACATTCCCAGGTTGCTATTATCACCTCACAAAACCTAACCCGCGGTAACAGGCAGGAATCAACCGTCATAACCACAGATCTGCAGGTTTACCTGGATCTTGCTCAAGACGTGGCAGCCATTACCGATAATGCTGTACAAATATGCAATACACCGATGAACAACTTTCCTCAATAGAAGATCTGGCCTCGAACCTAATGCCGATCGAGTACATTGCGATTCTTTCCAAAATAGATGAAGATCAGCTCAGGCAAGAAATCGAAAACAAAAGTAGTCCTGCAGGAAAAGCCTATCGGCTCGGCAAAGCCAAGACAATACTGGAAATTCAACGACAAGAAATTACCTTGGCAAAACTGGCAAGCCCGGCAGCCGTTGAAAATGTAAGTCGTTACTTAACCGAAATGGAAACAAATGAATTAAGATGAATCAGAGCAACATAAAATTGGCAGAAGATCATTTGTATGACGACGTTGCCGTCATGCAGAAATCAGGATTAACACCCAATCAGGTAAATGTTGTTCTCCGGATTCGGGACGCTTATACCATGCTGCGGGATAATCCCTCCAAAAAAGAGCGGGAAATTGTTGATCATCTGATCACGATATATGGGATTGCCAAAAGTCAAGCTTATAACGACCTTAAAGTCGTCAAGATTCTAATCGGTAATTTTGAACAGGCAAGCCGCGACTGGCACCTATGGAAATTTAACCAGCGCAATGAAGAAACACGGGAGCTGGCCCGCAAGTGGAAAAATGGTAACGCGATGGCTCGCTGCGACCATGATTATGCCAAATTCAACAAACTGGATCAGGAAGAAGTTACAGAAATTGACTGGGATTCTATCCGGGTACAACCTTTTACTCCTACATCTGATCCACGTGTCATCGGTATTAAAAATGTACCCAATATCTTAGATAAGATCAACAAGCTAGAGAAAGAATATGCAACAGATCTGGAGGCAACTGATACCGATTACGAGGATGTAACCTTTAATCCGGAAGACATATTCAAAACAGAGAAGGAGGTTGAGAATGATAAATGGAAATGATCAGATTCTTTCTGCCAGTAGATCGTCCAGAGAAATTTATTTCAATCCACCACAGCAAAAGGTAATGTTCACAGCTGCCAACAAAACAGTCTTTGTTGGTGGCCGTCGCCTGGGTAAAACGCACGGAATAGCTGCCCCCTGGACTCTTCGTAATGTTCAACGTATGCCTAAAAGCGCAGGCGCTTTCGTAGGATCATCTTTTCAGCAACTCCTTACACGTACACTACCCGGAACGCTTACCGCCCTTGAGAGCTTCGGATATAAACGAAATATTCATTTTTACATCGGCCGACGTCCGCCAAAGTCGGCCGGTTTTCCAAAACCGTACATTGAACCGGAATGCTGGGATCATGTACTATCGTTTTATACCGGATCAATTGCCCACCTGATCAGCCAAGACCGTGAGGGTACATCAAACTCCTTCACGCTTGACTGGCTCGGCATGGATGAAGCCAAGCTATTGAATTTTGATAAGCTGAAGGAGGAAACATTCCCGGCCAATGGCGGCTACAAAGGTCATTTCGGACATATACCCTGGCATCATTCGGAACTGATTATATCTGATATGCCTACAACAAAAAAGGGATCATGGTTTCTGAATTACAAAGATCACTGCGATAATGAACTTATTGCAGTAATCCAAGGCCTGGTATTCGAGATTTGGCGATTGGAAGATAAATGCCAGCAACTGTTCGGCACCGGAAAGACGATTCCCTCTTATCTTCCCGGACATATCAAAATGCTGAACAAAAAGCTAAATAGGTTCAGGGCAATCGCTACCTATTATGAGGAATTTTCTTCTATTCAGAATCTACTAGTCCTGGGTGAAAACTATATCCGGAAAATGAAGCGGGATCTCCCGCCATTAGTATTTCAAACCTCAATCCTCTGTAAGCGTATTGGCGTGCTGACAGACGGCTTCTATTCGGCCATGCGAGAGAATATTCATTATTACAGTTCATTCGATTACAGCTACCTAGATGGCCTTGATTATAATTTCTCGGCTATCGCAGAAGCGCAATGCCGGCAAGATAAGGATCTATTACCCAACGAACCTACCTGCATCGGAATGGACTACAATGCAAATATCAACTGGATCGTATCAGGGCAAGCAGTTGGCCGCGATGCCAGGATCCAGAAAAGTTTCTTTGTCAAGTATGATCGCAAAATACGTGAGGTAGTACAAGAGTATTGTGCCTATTACTATTACAAGCCGCTCAAGCATGTTGTATATTATTACGATACAACCGCCCTGGGAAGTAATTACGCTGTCAACGAAGAAGACTTTGCCTCTATCGTGATCAGCGAATTTGAGCGTCTTGGATGGACTGTCACCCCCTTCATGATTGGCAATCCTCTTCCCCATCACGAAAAACATATCCTGATCAATCAGGGTTTCAAAGGACAATCCGGATTGATCCCCAGAATCAATAAAGAGAATAACGAGGAACTGATCCTGGCCATGGAGTCAACGGGTGTTTACGTCGGTACCCGTGGCTTTCAGAAAGATAAACGCGGCGAGAAGCTCGCGGAATCAGACGAAGACAAACTTGAATACAGAACAGATGGTACAGATGCATTCGACACCTTGTACATTGGTATGAACAAATTCCCTTATGTCTATGGCCTAGGTACAGGCATAGCATCCTCAATGATTTAATTACAAGGTAATTACATTTGTTTAGTAAGCACACCCCGCCAACTTCATTGGCGGGGATGGCAGCTTACCGCCGCTCTAAAGGTTACAAAGTATTAAAAACCATATAACAAATCAGGGGCGGGCGGTAATTACGAGGACGGAACAGGGCGCCTAGGGGGGTACTTCGTACGAAAGACAGAAGAAACTACGTTTCTTCCGTCACCATCTTCCTAACTGTCAAGGGTATAAGTATTTCAACTTTGGAAAAATCAAATATTTTCCAAGAAAAAACATTGCATACTTTTGGTAATCTCCTATTTATAAATCATTTGCTGCGATTATTTTTTTCGCAGAGAGCCTTTATTATTCAAAAAGTTCCATTACCTTTGGCATTGCCCAACAAAAACAATTTATATGAATTTTCATACGGTGTAACAGGTCATCAATCCTGTTTCGGTTAATTGTTCCGATGGGCGCACCGTATGAGAGTTCGCCAATCTAATACAATGGAATACAAAATAACTGAAAGAAAAAAAGAAATCAAGGTAAAAATATTTAATATCAAATTGATTTCTAAGGAAAGGAAAGGTACCGAAGCGTACATTCAATTAATAGAACGAGTCTTTAAGAACTGGCCAAGAATCGATGTCGGTAGCCATAGGGCAATTGAATTTATGCGTACAACTAAAGATAAGGATATCCTCTTATACTATGGACAAATTATCAAATATACTATTTTGGACGATGAAAATTGGTATAACAGAAAGACTAATCAACTCCAATCTTATGAGATTGATGATGATATGTATCCAAACTCAGTTGAGTGCAAATTTTTTTTCCTCCCTGAAATTCACCGTTTTTGTTATATTGATAAAAATGAATTCTCAGATAAACAAATGGAACATTTTCTACGTTCTTCCTTTCAAACAGCTATTAATGAATCTGAAGAACTGAAAATTGATATAGAAGTATCATTAGATGCTATTAACGAGATTCTTTCTGCAGATATCGTTTCAAGGCTTGAAATAGATGTCAGTTATACAAATAACGACCTTACAGAGGATTATGAAATGTTTGTTGATGATGATTTAAAAGACACTGGAGTTAGTAGCTTACATCTGGTTGCTAATAGTCGGAAAAAATCCACTCTCGATTTATTGAAAAGTAAACTCTTGAAAGGATACTTGATGCTCTCTAGAAAAAATGGTTCAGCAACAGCAACTATCAAAAATGGGAAGAAACCCCGAAAAAAAATTATAACAAAAGATCACCCAAATAGGTTATCTTTACAGGTAGATAAAGAATTCATGGAACATGATGTATATACACAAATGATACAAAGGTATAAATCGAAGAAAAATGAGTAATTTCGGTTGGGAAACTGTATTTAAACTGTATACTCGCAAAAAATTTTGGGAGTCCTCCAAGTGGCCATTGATTTGTACACTTGTAGTACTCCCTGTTTTTATTTTTTCCACTCAGACATCTCTTTTCTTTATTTCAGAGATAACCAATTTAATTATTACCATCATACCTAATGTACTCGGCTTTTTATTGGGTGGGTACGCTTTACTCATGGGTTTTTCCGGCAGTAACATTGTAGAAACTATGTCAAAATCAAAAGATAATAAGCCAACATTGTATCAGAAACAAAATACGGTTTTCGCTGTAGCACTGTTCGCTTTATTCATTGGGTTAGTTGCTGGACTAATTGTAGAACTCATTCTAAAGGCTCAAATAATAGTACCTTTGCCATATGCAGATTATTTACCAATAGAACAGTTCAACTATGGAATTTTATCTCTACTCTGTTATATTCTCTTTTATGCAGTATTTGCTATTAAAGATATGGTTATTAACGTATTTAACTTTGGGCAACTCATTCATTTAAAAATTAAAGGGAAGATATCATAAGACAATATTTTGCCATTCCAAAAACTTTCCTCATATTTGCAATGCTCTATTTCTCAACTGGCGGATCGTCCGCCGAACATTTTTGTATCGGCCTTTTTTGTGCCTGTACTATACATATATATAATGTTACCCTTTGTAAAGATATCTACGAAGTTAAGATGTACACAGCCGCGTTGCTGGCTGTATTTTCTATCGTGTTCCTGTCTCTGCCTACTGGATTTATTGTTCAGCTAAGAAAGGAGGTCTTTTATGAGTCAGAAAAAAACAGAAATTATTGGCGATTTTTTGTTCGTCAATGGTAAAGTATATGTCGACGCATTACAATACACCAAATTACAAGAAGAATATTCACGCCTCCTGGCTGAAAACAACCATTGCAAAATGGTTGTAATGAAAGGAGGTATTGCATGAACAAAGAACTTACCACCATTATTTTTTCTCGATATCTTGGAGAATTTGAACCTGCGACTGATCAAGATGCAACATTTCGAAAAAGTAGTTTGGAGATTGCACAGGATCTGGAAGATATTATAACCCTAAGAGTAGATGATGTCTCAATCATGATGATTAGTAATAAATATACACTTGCTTTTATTGATGATAAACCTGTATGGCTAATGAAAAAACGATCATCTCCAAATAAAGCAATCATAGAATAATAATAAGCCCTTTCCTAAAGTTACGGAAAGGGCTTTTGTCTTTTTACAAGACTTATTTGTATACGATATTCGCTCCAAAATAAATGACATGAAAAAAAGTACAATACTATTCCTCCTAATCTTTACCCTGGGTTGTATTAGCCTTGGTTTCGGTATTGGCCGTACTATTTATAAACAGATACCGATAGAGATTAAAGATACTATTTTTAGCTCCGATATTGTTTTTATACCGGAACCAGAACTCGTAGATATCTTCATCCCGGAACCGCCAGTCTTGATAGATACTTCAGCAATCATTCAAGACTATTTATCTGCTAAAGTCTACAACGATACTTTAGTTACTAACAACAGTATTATTGCTATACTCAAAGACACCGTTTATCAAAACTCTTTGGTCGGTCGGACGTTCACTTACACCCTCACAACACCCGTCATAGAATGTTCTCAGAGGCCATTTTCCTTGTTTCTCTCGGCAGATACCAGGCTATCGGCCTCATTGGTTATCACGAAAAACAGGTGGCTTATACAGGGCGGATATGACTTTAAAGAGAGACACCCCTTTTTAGGCGTCGGATTTAAAATTTACTAACTATGCGGATCCTGAAACAACCCGATTCATTCTGCTTTACCAGCTCCATAGGTGACATCATTATCAGTCCGGACAGTAATCAGCCAATCACTTTTACGATCCAAATGGGTAATATTATTGTCCTGCCGACAGAAAAATATTATAGGAATACGGACGGTGTTGTATATATAACCGGGATTGGTGACGTTCTATCTAACTGGCTTCGCAACGAAGGCCCTATCGCCTATTTGCTCAAGCAACAAATCAATGTGGCTGAATTTACCTTCATTTACAACAGTAGTCAGCAAACAAAACATACAGTGATGCGTTGCGATGTTGACTTCGACATGACAGCTGGAGCATTCTGTAACACGCACTTTCTGACACTGATGTTTTCAACGAAAAAAACAGCCCTTTCACGCCGGGAAACATTAGCATTTTACGCAAAAGAATCCCTATCGACGACAGCAACCGTTAATGCAACCTACCTGGCAGACGGTAAAATATCATCCAAATCTTTTGAACAGCCGGCCATCGGTAGCGGTACTGTAAAATATCTGGACGTTTCACCCTCCATTTTTAAAGCTCAAGGGAAACAACTGTTATACTATACCGTTACCCTGGGTGAACGTTCGATGAAATACGAGATCGATTACACCCCATTTTTGCAGGAAACCCACTTTGTTTATCGAAACTGTTTTGGTGTAGAAGACACTTTCACTTGCGTTGGAGAAGCCGCCAGCGAAGGAAAGTTCGAGCGTTATTATGCAACTTTCGGCGGCGGCTATAAGAACTTCAAACGAAAGAATCTCAGAGAATACACGGTAAATACCGGCTTACTCACTCAGGCCGCAGCCTACGCGATTGACGATATGTACTCCAGCGAGGAAATATGGCTATATGACGAGTTGGGGGCAATCAAAGAGATTGTGATCCTAGATCAATCGGTCAAAAGATCCTCTCTTCCTGACGAAATGCCACGGTACGAATTTTCATACCGATTGACACAAAGTAACCAGAGATATAAGACAGCCACGACCGGCCGAATTTTTGACGCAACATTTGACAGATCATTCAATTAATATGGAACTGATACATTTAAAGTTAGCACGAAAAATATTGAAACCCGGTGCGGTTGTCACCTTAATGTGCTGGAATAAAAAAGGTGAGATTATGAGATACGACAAAGTGATCGTTACATCTGTTCGCTATCATCCTGATTTAATTAACGTGATGATTCAGAATAATCGGGAAGTTCGGCAGATCCGGACAAAATTAATATTCATGATAAACGACTTAGAATTATGTCTTTAACACAAGAAAATATGTTCGTCATATCAAACGGATATGGCAAAATACTTGACGTGATCGACAAAGGCACACAGGTATTTGAAGAAAACACGGATATCACCCCTATTAAGCCGGGGGGAGAAGTTTGGAAGTACAGGGGCTACGTTCCCTGGGGGGATGACAACCTACGACCTTACGAAATCATGAAACTGCTCCGTAAAGATGAAGTCTTAAGCCAAAATCAACTATTCAACGTTCTTTGTTGCTATTCCGGAGGAATGAAAGTTCTTGATGATGCTACCGGAAAACCGATGCCTAAAACCGGGCCGGTATTCAAGTTCTTTCGCCATAACCGGCCGGCAAAATATTTCTTGGAACAGATCAACGATTTCAAACACTTCTTCTTCTGTGTTTCTGTCATCATTTTAAATGAGGAAGGTAATCGTATTGTACAATTAAGGCACAAAGAAGCATGTTATTGCCGCTTTGAAACCTGCAATCCGAAGACCGGCAAAATCGAACACATCTTTTTCGGTAATTGGGAAAAGAACATTTCTAAGGAAGAGATTGAAGTCCTGCCCTTATTGGATCCCCAGGATCCGATCGGAGATCTTGAAGTAAGAACCGGAAGAGCCAGCAACGACAAAGGAGAGAAAAAAGATACTAAGGAGAGAAAATTCGCTATCCTCACAACATTCCCGTGTGTCGGGAATAAATATTACCCGTTTGTTCCATTTTGGGCAATATTCAATTCAGGTTGGTTCGATATAAAGCAAATGATCCCTGTTGGTAAAAAGGCAAAATTTCAAAACTCTCTAGCAGTTCGCTGGCTGGTTGAAATTAATGCTAAATATCGTACAACGATCATGGACGAAGAAAGGATCACAGATCCTAAAAAACAGATTGAACGCTGGAACAAGGAAAAGGAAAACATTCGCGAGTTCATGATGGGCATAGAGAATGAGGGCAAGGTTTGGATCACCGGTTATTATGTAGACCCCAAAGGCGTTGAACAGTCATATGTCAAGATTACCTGTATTGATGAAAGTAAGCAAGGCGGGGACTGGATCGAAGATTCGGAAGAAGCCAGCAATATGCTTTGTTATGGTCAAGGGATCCATCCGTCACTCATTGGAGCAACGCCCGGCAAAACGAAAGGCTCTTTCTCTGGATCCGACAAACGCGAACTCTTCACTATGAAACAGTCGATGGAAATACCCTTTCATGATCTCCTGCTCGATCAGTTTTTCATCATTCAGGAATTTAATAAAGTAGCAGATCCGGAATGGGATAAAGTTGTTTTCGATATCCCGATCATCATGCTTACTACACTCGATCAGGGAACAGACGCAAAAGCCACATCAAATAATGAATTAAAAAGCGGGGAGAAAAACGATGATACTAAGTAATTACGAGGAATTTATGAAATTCATACCGACGACGTTTGATTCAAATCAAGACGTTGCCTTATATTCAGAATGGGTTGATATCGCTGAACAAACAGCCTCACTTCAACTCTTTGGAGAAGATCTTTACAATTACATATCTAGTCTTCCGGATTCTGATAATTTCCGGATCCTGTGCAAACGTTATATATGCCATCAGGCATTATTTAAAGCTATTCCAAATCTTGATTTGATCCTAACCAACAACGGCTTTGCAGTAGTTGGCGGGAGTAATTCCAAATATGTTCCGGCCAGCAAAGACAGGGTTGCAGCTTTACGCCTGCAGGAAGACGTATGGCGTGAAAAATTTAAAGAAAATATTATCCGCCGGCTTTCGATCAACAAAGAACTACACGAACTCTGGAACGAGAATCCTGCACTGCACAGTATCACAGATCATCTGTTTGTCGGTTATTCCGACTTCCGGACATTTGTACCGGCTCAAGACATGAAGGATCCAGAGATCTACCGGCAGGCCCACGCCCGGACTTTCAAATTTTTGCCGGAATATATTTTCTCATATATCAGTTCTGATTATTATGTAGAGCTTTTAAATAAGCAATATACGTCTATCCCGGTAACACCGGATTATACAATACTGCATGCCGTAAAATGTGCCATCGGTACGCTGATCAGAAGCAACACTCCGACTGAATCTGATATAAATGCAGCTATTAGAACAATGGAAGCCGCAGTAAATACCATGTGTTTACAATTGGATCTGTTCCCTACTTATGCCGGATCTGATGAATATGCGCTCAAAACGGCCGTGCAATATGAAAACAAGAAAGAACATGCAACTTATTTCGGTGGTATATGATAAGTAAGATTGAAATATCCGTACCGCACAGCTGGGCTGATTTATCCGAAAAACAGCTGTTGATTATCTCTGAAATGCTTCTTTCTACCGGTAAAAGCGAAGAATATATCCAAATTTGGGCATTGAAGTTCTTTTCCGGTTTGAAGATACTCCAGCCTGCCGCACCAGGTGTTTTTCTATGTAAATTCAAAGGGAAAAAGATTCTGCTTGAAAGTTGGCAGATCAATATTCACAGAAAAAAGCTATCCTGGATCACCGGCGTTCCCAGAGGTGTCAAACCCCTTCACGAATTACAAGGGTATCGGCCGGTATTCGACACATTAGAAGGAACTCCGTTAAAGTTGTACCTGGCAGCCGAAAATTATTATCAGGCATATCTTTACACAGAAGATGAATTTTATCTTCGGTGCCTGGCTTCCGTACTCTATTCTGACGGTACATCGTGGAATGATAGTGACACAGCTGAGCTACAAAATTATTTCAAAGGTTGCTCCCCTGCGGAACTCTTTACTGTATTCCTTTGGTATAATTCAATCAAACAAATCATGGCTGATCAATTTCCGTATTTGTTTGCACCTTCAGAAAATACCGATAACAACATGCCGGATATGCGATCACACATCAACAACATGCTACGCGTACTCACGTCATGCGACGTCACAAAAATGGAAGCAGTACTGGATAGCGAAACCTGGTATGCCCTTTTTGAGCTAAATGAAAAGGCTCGCGAAGTCGAAGAATTTAATGCAAAACAACATAATGGATAAATTTGATTGTTACCCCTATTTTGAAAACATACATACCTGCCTGAAGGCACTTGATATATTCAAGTTCTGCCGGGTATCAGACAAAAACACCCTCGAAGATCTTGTCAATAATTCCAGGACTTCAAATGCATTCTTCTGTGTCGATGATACCGAGGACGGCCAGATCGTACCGGCAGCCGGTGGATATATTGAACGTCGGGTTTACTTTGTGTGGATCCTGAAGAAGTATCACAGCAAAGGTACCAACGCCATGATCTCCCAAGATGAAGCAATGAACTCCTGCAGGGAAATATATCGCGATATCGTTTCCCGCTTGGTCACAGACCGGGATAAACTGCAATCCGGACTGACCTATATGTCCGACCGATTCCCGTTTTGGGAAATACCTTTAATGCTCTTCCCTGAAACAGCTGGCCTGTATTTTTCAATTACCGTAGATACACCGCTCAGTTTATGTATTAATCCGGATAAATGGCAATGACAGAAACCGACAATACCAGAATTAATGCCCGGCAATATGCGGAAGGCTGGATGAACATGATGGTCACCATTTGGCAAGAAAAAATGCAGGAATATGAGGTTTACGATACCGGCACACTCATGAAGTCATTCCAGATGGAACTCTCTAAATGGGCAGATGATTCAGACAAAGGAAGTATCGTTCATAAATTCCTGCAGTATGGTATTTACGTGGAACGTGGTCATGGCCGGGAAATATCAATCGGTAATGGCGGAGATATAGGACAATCCCCCAAAAGGCTACCGAAACCCTGGCTCTCGAAAAAATACATGTACAGTATTTTCCGTCTGGGAGAACATTTTGCCGCTAATTACGGACAACAATTTTGCAGAATAATTAAAGACACACTCGAAGCGCAAGCCGGTTAATTGTCTTTTTTTCCTAACCCCTATTTGACCAATTTTGTCACATGTCAATTCAAACAGGCACAACAGAAGTAGACGAACTCCGCCGCCGGGCGGAGATTATCCGGGACGAAACCAATGAAGCGGCGAACACCGCTAATCGTGTCGGACAGCTTTTTATTGACATAATCCAAGCAAATGCTGGATTAAATCCGGATCAATTGATGAAGAAATTTATCCGGAAAGATATCGATGACTACGCCGACGGTAATCTCCAATTTAATAAGGCGATCAACGTTTTAGGTTTAGCCACCTTCAGAACCGCTAATATTCTTAATGCTCTATACTCAAACGAATACGGAGCCAAATACGGAACCACTGGTTTCTATCTGGATGCCAAAGGGCCGGCTTGGTTCGACCAAATGAGAGTAAAGGGTAATGCACAATTCGCAGATTCTATTTCATCACCGACCTTTGTTTCCGGATTTCCCAATGGAGTCGGTTTTATGCTTGCAGCTTACGACAGACTAAACGCTGCCGAAGTTATTGAAAAGAAATACAAGCTGGAGATTGATGATCTCACAGTCAGAGGTAAGTTCAGGGTATTCGAGATGATATACTCGCAGCTCCGTGGCGAAAACGATAACGTGATCTTCGCCGGCATGATGAAAGTTGATCACATTGACAAAGAAACAAATACCATTTACCTGGACACCGAAGAAGGCCTTCTTTACAATCCATTCCGGAAAGGGGATATCCTGATGGTGCAGCAGATCCAGGGACTACCTACCCCAGAGAATGACTATAACGTCGTAAAACAATATGAGCTAAGAGTTACCGAAGCAAATATCGGAAACCTGGCAGACGGAGCAAAAAGACTCGATTCACTACGCTTCAGTAATTTCGTGGGAGAACTGTCGGACGTTGCCACCGGTGACGTACTTACACGTGTCGATTCCGTTACCGATTCGACACGCAAAGGTATCGTCATGATCACGACTATCAACGAGTTTGGAGCTCCTTATCTCGATGTCGTATATGGAATGAAAACCGACCCGATCAACGCGACAAAATTGCGCCTTGGTAGGCTTGACGGACTGGTTACACCCTATTGGGGGAGATTAGACGGGTATGGTCTGATGTGTGTAAATGCGTTCCTGAAGGGGAAATTTATGTTGCAGACCGGGGAAGATGTTCTCACAAAATTCAACATTACCGAAGGATTGATATACTCTGAAATATCGGCATTTCGGGTTGAAATTTCGGAAAAATACAATTTCTTGAGTAATGCATCCTTTGCAAGTGATACGGTAAAATGGGAAGCTACTAACAATATCAAATTCTTTACCGTTGCCGGCAAATTTCTTTACTTCAATGACAATTTTTATTCAGAGAAAAAGAACGTAGCCGCCGTTGTGATCGAGGGCACCCGCAGAGCGTTGCGCCTCAAAAAAGCAACAATCCGACAACTCAATGAAAACCTGGCAAAGAAACCTACTTTAGAATTACCCCTGCAGGACGGTTCAACCACCTGGCCGACATTCTATGTGTCTTTCAAATACAGGTGTGCTAAAGCCGGCACCTTACAGATTGGTTTCAAAGGCAAACCGCTTTATTTCACTGAAGAAATCGAAGAGAATGATACTTTTGAAACAAAACAGTTTGAAGGTATTTGGGACGGTACCGGAGATTTTGAAATCAGCTTTAGCGGTGATATCTATATTTACTCCCTTGCCCTTACTGATAATCCCCTGGAAAATTATCGTATCGAAACAGAAACGAAGTTTTATCAAACGGCCGAACAGATCGGCCTATGGGCAAAAAAGACCGACAAAATCGAACAGACAACTGTCAAATTGGGAATCGACCTGAATGCGACTACTGAACAGCTGAACATCTATACAGTCAAAACAAATGCACTGGAAGGAACTACAACCAGCTTAGGCCTTCGCTTAAATGCGGCCGAAAATAGCTTGAGCCTATACGCGACCCGGATCAATACGCTGGAAGGGACAACAACGCAGTTAGGAATTGATCTGAATGCGACCAAAAAATCCCTCACTCTTTATGTAAAAGATTCGGATCTGACCGGATATGAATTGATCAGCCGTATTGAAATGGCTCCGTCCTGGATAACGATCTCCGCATCACGCGTCAATTTACAAGGTGCTGTAACATTCAATTCTTTGGCATCTTCCCTGCAAAATACGATTAACGGTAAAGCGAATACTTCTTCGCTGAAAGCCCTTGCTTATTACGACAAAGTAAAACAGGCTATGACTGACGAAACAATCATCGTCGGTGGATATATCAATACAACCTTAATAAAAGCTCAAGAAATCCTGGCACAGCAGGCTCAAATTGGCGGATTCAGTATTGAGGGTGGTCGATTAGTCTGGACGCAATCTGATTATTTTGGCGGTACTTCCCGTAGCTTGAAATTAGGTTCAGGCAAATCAAAAGAAGGTGTTGTAAATGTCACTTTTAATGCTGCAACCGACGGACGTTTCGGAGTGAAGGCCGTAGGTAGTAATGCGGGTGGCGCCAGTATATACGGATCCTCAAAATCTTATCCGGTTTATCCTGGATCTGCTAATACTTATGCGGGTTTCTTCGATGGTATGGTTGACGTTAATGGAGAACTTGCAAGTAATATTTGCGCAAGCCAGAAATTTCGCTTTATCGATAGCCGAAACAGTAACGGAACCTATTCTTATTTCGATGGAATTTCTTTTAACCCCAAAGATTATGACCTGGACGACATTCGCCTAAGAGTCCGAGGTGGAATAATTGTCGGCGTTACAAATGACAAAGGAAATATATTACAAGGAGTATAACTAACTATTAATAACAACAACATGAGTAACAGATTAAAAATCAAAGATGTACCGGAATCAAAAGTTTTTGATTTCACCAAAATCAAAATTGTAAATATTGAAGGAGGAGCTGATATCGTTGATGTTTCCCAAATCGTAGGAAACATCTTGTACAATTCAACACCTGATATCATGGCAATGGATAAGGCCAGAACGATCTATCACAAAGGTAAAGTTGAACTATCTAAAAAAGAAGCAAACTATTATTTGAATCTCATAATGGAAAGCCCAGCGGCAATGGGGCCTTTAAAAGTCGCTATGCAAGATTTTCTCGTTTTCCCGGAACAACCTAAAAATAAATAATTATGGAATATATTTCTGACATTAGAACGCGTGCCGTCACCAAACAGGCAGGTACAAATACTTCTGTAAGTTACGAAGTTTTAAATCCGACTGGAAAAGCCGTAACAGTAATCAATGGTACCATATTTAAAGATAATGTTCGTATAGGTCGATTAAATGTAGATATACCATCTGATTCATCTTACATTTCTTTTGAAAATTTTGCAACATTGACACATGCAGAACGTAAAGAACTGTTATCGACTGTATCAGATCACATTGAATCAATCTTGACAGAACCTGCTGAATAATTATGGCCGAATCATTAACACCGGAACAAGTTCTCGTATTAGCGGAACAGGTTGCACAGATCTTGTCAGCTCAGTCGCAAGGTGTCGGGGAAGTAACAAAAGTTACTTCCCTGGACGGCGTTTATTCGCTTCCGGCGTTATTGTTTACCGGAACGGATGAAACTGTAGTTGAAGCACCCCTCTCACTTTTACGTGTCTGGCTTCAACGAAGCCCTGATGCAATCCAATGGAAGCAGGGAGATAGTGGAGATTGGCAGAATCTAATTACCATTCCAGACTTGACAGGTCCCAAAGGAGAAACCCCCGAATTTCGGACTGGATCCGATGGTATAGAATGGAAATACATCAATGAAGAAGATACGGCATGGCGACCGCTCGTTTCTATTGATCAGCTGAAACTTACTTTTGATATGCTCACGGAGGCCCAGAAAGAAGCAATTCGAGGGTATTCCGCCTTTCAGCTCTGGCAACAGGAAGAGGGAAATACCGATAAAACCTATGAGGATTATAAAGCATGGCTAAAGAAAGAAGCTCTTGAAGCTGCAAAAACAGCACTGGATGCCGCTGATCAGACCAACATAGTCAAACAGGACACCGAACAGGTAAAGAAAGAGACTGAAGAAGTACAGGCCCGAACTGATAAAGTACGGATCAATACATTAACTACTAAACTCGATACTGAAGATGTCCTCAAAGATACCAGGCAGGTCAAAGAAAACACTGAACGAACTAGGATCGAAACCCAGTCTGTAAAAGAAACTACCGGACAAACCGAGAAAGAAACTAAACAGATCCAGGCCAAGACTGATCAAACCCGGATTGAAACATTAAAAGTAAAACAAGCAACTGAAGAAGTACGCGACAATACAAAGAAAGTCGCCGAAAAAACCGAACATCTTTATATACGCACAAAGTCAATTGCTGATGAAACCGAACAGGTAAAAAGAAACACAGAAGCTATTGCGGCCATCACCCAGGAACTAAATGATCACCCCATGATAGTTCGTGGAGGAATGTGGTTTGAATGGTCCCTTGTTGACAAAGAATACAAAAACACAAACATTCAAGCACAGGGACCAGTCGGTACGTCATTCAAAATCATAGGACGTTACGACACATACGAGGATCTGGTAGCTGCGGTTCCGGACGGATCTGGTGTTGATGGTGTGTATGCAGTAGGAGCCGTAGAACCTTTTTCTTACTTTGCCTGGATTGCGGTAAACGGAGTATGGAAATGGGACGACCAGGGAAAATTGAGAGGAGCTGAAGGAAAATCGGCCTTTGAGGTTTGGCTGGAAGATCCTGCAAACGCCGGAAAGACAATCATCGAATTTTACAAATTTCTGTCCCCTTATATAGGTGACAACAAAAACTGGTGGGTTCGTGATATTGATACTGGTATTAAAGCCCCAGGAACGGACGCATTTTCTCCTTCCATAGATCCCAAAACAAAAAACTGGCTCGTATTTGATGATAAATTACAAAAGTATGTTAACAGTGGTGTCCTGGCTGAAGGTTTTTCCCCTCAATTTGAAGTCGTCAAAAATACACCGACAGAATATGTAATCAAATTCACAACAACTAATGGAGAAGAAGTATCACCCAATCTGCAAGGTCGATCCGGATCTGCAGTACTGGATATAGATCACATGCCCGGTGAAGATGATACCAACTTCATCTTTGAAGGTATCGCCTATAATCATTCGATCGGTGATCGACGGAGATATTACAACCCGAAAAAAAAGAAATATGAAATGTACACCCTGATGGATATTAATTTAGAAGGTAAAGCGACCTGGGAGATTGCCGGCTCCGGGGATGCTGACGGTATCGTATTTCTTTCTTCACCGGCTCACTTAAATAAATCTTATATCACTATTAAAAATGGAGGCTTAGAATAATGGCATACGTTGTACAACAGATTGTAAAGACGACTGAAGAATGGGCCGAGTTCGACCAAGAAAACATTGATCCAATACCTGAAAACTATTGGCTTTTTGAACAAGTGACCGATGAAACCGGTACTTATTACAAGTTTAAGATCAGTGATGGGATCCGCTTATTCGGAAAACTACCTTATCAACTTTTGAACGGTCGATCAGCTAAGATAAATGAAGCTGGTGACATGATGATATTCGATGATGTACAACAAATGTACGTCAATTCCGGTGTTACTGTTTCCGCTTATCATATTGCTGTAAAGTACGAAAATTTCAAAGGCAGCATTCATGATTTTGCCAAACAATTCGCCAACTTCAATAAATATGGAGAACAGCAAGGAGGCCGGTTCGTTAACGCCGGTCCTGGCTGGAACTCTTTTTCCTATCCCGAAGAGTTCGGAGAAGAAGTGTTCGTCACAGCGACCGTAGAAGATAAAGCAGCTTTCGTTTCGGTCCGGAACATCAAAAAAACAGGATTTCATTACTGCGTTTATAATGCAGACGGGCATACTGTTCCGGATAATGTCGTTATAAATTATAACGCCGTCACGATGTCAAACCAAAATCTTTCCCGGTCAATGGCGAAAGCCGCTTCCTTAAACCCTTTTGATTACGACAATCTTGAACAACTGTTTTCCCGGAATGCCGCCGAGATTGTCGCTAACGAAACGGCATTCGATATGACAAAAAGATCAAGTATGGTCGCTGCAAAGTACTTATGCTACCTGACTGGATTAGACCTGTACCAGTACCATAATGTAGTTTCTGCGGCGGCCGATGAAGCCGCGATGAACATCATCG
>ERZ839767.1401-NODE-1401-length-36615-cov-7.375191_pt1 | contig 36615 bp, 40 predicted proteins | sample MGYA00519879_ERZ839767 | MGnify/ENA primary metagenome ERZ839767 (study PRJEB31850, sample SAMEA3708852) | human gut metagenome | biome: human gut; feature: human-associated habitat; material: faeces | place: China | collected 2014 ... | reverse complement strand
ACGGTTTTCAAGACCGCCGCGATCGACCACTCTGCCACCTCTCCAATGCGGATGCAAATATAGGGTAAAAAACAGAATCTCAAAAATAATTTTCAGGAAAATAAAGGTAAAAACCGAACTATTTCATATTTTATCCATCCTGGCTTATAACCTTGAAGCTGCCCAAGCGTTTAACTTCAAAAAAAGGACATGATCATAACCACTCAAAATATTTTGCTGCTCGGTTCTATCTTGCTATTCATCAGCATCATGATCGGTAAAACAGGGATTAAACTCGGTATTCCTGTCTTATTGTTATTTCTGATTGTAGGGATGGGATTCGGGCGGGATGGTTTCGGAATTGAATTCGAGAATCCGGTAACAGCACAATTCATCGGAGTTATATCATTGAGTATTATCCTTTTCTCCGGCGGAATGGACACCAATATAACAGAAATCAAACCGGTGATCGGTCAAGGAATTACCTTGGCAACCTTGGGGGTACTTCTAACGACAGCATTTACAGGAGGTTTTGTCTATCTCCTCGCTTCCTGGGCATTCCCGGAAGCACAAGCACCCTTGTTAGGATGTTTATTACTAGCTGCCGTCATGTCATCCACCGACTCAGCCTCAGTATTCAATATATTACGTTCCAAAGACTTAAATCTAAAACACAACCTACGTCCCCTGCTTGAATTAGAAAGCGGGAGTAATGACCCTATGGCCTATATGCTGACCATCTTATTGATCCAAATCATTCAATCGGGAGAGTTCAGTTTCGGACAGGTGCTGCTTTCATTTTTCATCCAATTCAGTGTCGGAGGAATTGCCGGATATTTATTGGGACGCTGTGCTGTTTATACGTTAAACCATTTCAGAATCCTCAACCAATCCCTCTACCAGATTGTTCTTCTGACCTTTGTATTTTTCACTTTCTCTTTTACCGAGAAACTTCAGGGGAACGGTTATCTGGCGGTATATATTGCCGGACTGGTCGTCGGGAATCGCCGGATCGTATACAAAAAGAATATTACCAATTTTTTCGACAGTACAGCCTGGCTTTTCCAAATTATCATGTTTCTTACCCTAGGCTTACTGGTCAATCCGAAAGACCTGATCAGCATCTCCTGGCTCGGTCTGCTTATCGGTATCTTTATGATCATCTTCGCCCGTCCCGTCAGTGTCTTATTGTGTCTCCTGCCTTTCCGCAAGATGACTTTTAAAAGCCGGTTATATGTTTGTTGGGTCGGTCTACGCGGAGCTGTACCCATTATTTTCGCTACTTATCCCCTGATCGCCAACATACCGGGAGCCCATCAGATTTTCAATATCGTGTTCTTCATCACCCTACTTTCTCTATTGATTCAAGGAACCAGTGTCACCCATATTGCCAGACTTTTGGGCGTATCCATCAAAAATAAAAAAATGGCCAAGGAATTCGAAATGGAACTACCCGAGGAAGTGAAATCCGTATTTTCAGAAATCATAGTCACCCCGGATATGCTCATTCAAGGAGATCACCTGATCGATATCCCTCTCCCCGACAATACCCTGGTCGTTCTCGTCAAACGCTTCAATCATTTTTTTGTACCGAACGGATGTTCTCAGTTATTCCCAAACGATAAACTTCTGATTATCTCCGATAACGAAAAAGAGTTGAAACAAGTCTACAACACCCTGGGTATCGAAGAATTTACCATCACCAAAAACTAAACAGGCAACTCTATTTCACAAAAGCCCGTTGTTCAGTATATTTTACAGTTCCTTGTTTTTGCAAGTAGACAGCAATTGCATCGGTGATAAAGATATCGGTAACCTCCCCTCCTTTTACCAGCTCATTGGAAGAAGCCACATAATTGCTAAAGGCAATTTTGTATTTCTTTTGTTTATCTTTCAACCATTTTCCCCTGGCGTCATAAAATTTCACCTCGATCCCCTCTCCTTGCAAATTCCGGATGATCTCATATTTTCCACCTGAAATATAGTAATTGATATAGCGTTTCCCGGGATCTTTCCCTCTGTTATAATCTTTTAAGATAAAATCTTCCATCTTGTTCAGATTCCATTCATGAACAACGATATAATTGGAGAACGGTTCCATTTTATATATTTTTTCCATGGTAATCTCTCCTTTACGTAGTTCATTCAGCCGTACTCCTCCTTTGTTATAAAAAGCGAAATCACCTCCAACCGCATCACGCATGGCATCGGTCATCAATGAAGCGACATCCTCTTTCCGGGTCAGGTCTTCTGCTGCCTGTCCCATGATCTTTTTAAATTCCGGCCGGTTACTGATCTCTTCCACCAGCAAAGCAATTTCCTGATCGGGAGTTCCTATATCCTTCAAACTCACCAATTGATAAGATTTATCGACCAGTTTTTTACCTTTAAACCGAAGTGTAGTCACACCGGCATACTCCAGATTAGAACCGGCCTGACCGATCAAAACCCCATTCACCTTTTTCGGTTCACGAATGACCGTATGCGAGTGCCCTCCGACAATCACCTCCAACTCAGGCATCACTAAAGCCAACAAAGAATCATTGGCAAACCCTAAATGAGTTAACCCGATCATCACGTCACATTCCTCCGCCACCCGTTTATATTCCGGAACAACGTCCTTGAAATAACGGAAAGAAATATCTTCCAGGTTAGCCGGATTAGTTGCAGGAAGATGATTCGCTCCGGTCTGAATCAAACTGAAAAAACAAAATTTCAGCCCGCCTCTCTCAATCATTTGATAAGCCGGCAGCTGCCCCAACTCACTCTTTTCAGAAAGCATATTAGCACAAACCACCGGAAAATTGGCTTCATGCAGCCTCTTTTTCAATATTTTTTGTCCATAATCGAAATCATGATTTCCCATCGTAACCACATCATACCCCACCTTATTCATCAGCCGGATCATCGGTTCCCCCCTCTCCAGAGCATGATCCACATAAGGATTACCCGAAAAACGATCGCCCGCATCAACCACAATCACTTCCCCTCCTTCTGTCTTTTTTTGCTGAATCAAAGTAGCCAACAGAGGAAAACGAGCCAGCTGTGCATGCATATCGTTAGTAGAAACGATCACGACCTTCCCCGGTGTTCCCGACTCATTTTTACAACAATATAGTGTTACCGCAAGCAGTAACACTATCCCCCATCTTCTCACAAAGTACACAATAACTTTTCTTTTATCATTTTGCATATCCCACCGGATGATTGATCAAAGGCCGTTGAGTATCTTTCAATTTCAAACCACTCTTCAATTTTGCCTGATCCATAGAGGCTCTGGGGACTGTCACTAAGCCTGTGCCGGAACAAAACAAGGATATATTCTGGGAAACAATACCGGCATCCAGGGCAGGCATTAAAACCTCTCCGCCGAACTTACTCAAATCCGCCACCATTACCAAACATACCGGAGCAGTAGCGACAAAACCCTGTCCTCCCCCGACAGCCGGACGCAAATCTTCTTTAGTCACCGGTTCGAGACTATTCGCTTTTGGATGATACAAATAAGCCCCTTCCTGCAAACACACATAAACATCGATTTCCTGCTTATTCATGGCCGTCGGAGACGTCCGTTTTCCTGATTCAGGCCGGTTAATACCGGCAGCAGCCCACAACAAGTCCGACAAATCCTGCAATTCCAATTTTTTATCAGCATATTCCCGGGTAGACTGACGTTTTTGTAAAGCAGTCATCACAGGTAATCCCCGTTTAACATTCGGTTGATTCAACTTTATAGGTTTCAAATCCTGAGCCTGACTTCCCCCAAACAGGCCAACCAACAGCGAAAACAATAAGAACTTTTTCATGATACCTCCTTTTTTAATCATATATTGCCGCAAGTTAAACAATTTCCGGAAAAAATCAGTATTTAATAATTTTTTCCACCTTACTGTTGCAAGTTACAAATATCTCCTTTATATTTGCACCGCAATTACGGGATGTAGCTCAGCCCGGTAGAGTACACGTCTGGGGGGCGTGTTGTCGCAGGTTCAAATCCTGTCATCCCGACACTGAGAATCAAAGACTTACAGGATTTCTGTAAGTCTTTTTTTATTTAGTGGAACACAAATGGAACACTATTTCGAAGCAACGATTACAAGTTCAAGATTGCAGGTAAGACTATTGTCATGGGAGGCTGTCCATAAAATGGATGTTTCATCATCGCACATCTTTTCTAATACTTTACAAATATCGCTCATTTCATTCATGGTTATTTCATAAGTCAAGGAACTACGTATGATAAAACATAAATGGTGAAATCCTTTAATTGCAGACAAATCGACTTTACTGACTATCTTTAATAATTCAGAAACTCTGTCTCCCTCCCTCAAGAGATTAGTTCTAAAAGTATACTCTATGACAGTTTGGGCATCCTTTAAGTAGTCACAATCTTTTTTATCAAGTGGAAATAGGTTTGTTTCTTCATTTACCAAAGATTCGATTAACTGTTCACGTTCTTCTTTTGTTGAAATAATTCTCATACCTTTTTCACTAATTATTGAAATAACATAGAATAAATTCTCCCCATCCGTTAATGTTGAGTTTTTCGAACAATTCGTTTAAACTTTAATTTCAAGCAACAGATTAATTTGATTCGCAAACGAAACCGCATTCGGTAATTTATCTCATAAAGCCAGATTGGTCTTTTCTCGAAACATTCAGGAATATTCCGTTCAAAATACTCAAACTCATCTTTACTTAACATTTGTCCATGACGTAAAAAAACAATCATGTACGTATCACAATAACCCTCAATCGGTAGTTCTTCATGCAACCATTTAATAAACATCTCATAAAATTCTCTGTCGGTTTCGTTCTCTTGCACAAATTCATGAACAGATACAGACGAATATCTCGTCAGATAGTCGATTTCATCAGGATTAAATATTGTCCCTCCTTTCACTTTGGGTGTAGACGGTACTTTTAAGTTTTCTAAAAGCTCCCTAATAGGGGTATCTATTTTATTGACTATCATAAATTGTATTTTTAACTACATCATATAGTATCATTACGATCAAAAACAACTAATTATTTCCGTCTATTTTGATAAACAATTCTTATTCTCTTTTTTCAAGAGATTGACGAAGAACATTATGAAATTCGATTGCTGTTTCATTACCATATGTTTCAGCCAGTGCCAATACGATACAAAATGTAATAATAGCCCATACATTAGCATAAATTATCCTTTTAAAAAAGACATCAAACATAGGAGTTGTCCAAAAATCACGTAATGCAACATTCATCCCTATATAGCAAGAATAAGCAACCAAGAAACCTACTATACCAATTATACCCAATACACCTATCATTGCTCCATATATCCATAAATAAATATCTGCGATAATCAACGCTACAACATTTGAAAATAGTAAAAGCCTTGTAATAAATCTCATACGATTCTAATTTTCTCTTTTTTCTTCCTTTATTAAATAGTCTTCATGACCACAATGTTTACATTGTCTATCAATGCGATAAGTGTATACAGTTGCAGGAACAGCTTCTTCACGAGTTCGAATAATTCTCCCATCCCTAGTTTTATCCTTAAATTCTTTTTTTATCCATGATGCTTTTTCATCTACCAGCCTTTTTCTTATTATTTTCATCGCCCACCATTTCCCACAATTACGACAACGTTTTCTAAAACCTGACATTACTATTGACAATGAAATGAGCAATATGATGAGACATATCCAAAAAGCTTTAGAATCTAATAATACCCATAAAATCGGTTTTTCTTGATTTTGAGTTGAATTAGATTGTCTGAGTGTATCTGAAGTCTTTTTTGAAGATTGTGAAACAGCTACGAAATCTTTGTTTCTATTGACGGATTTATTCAAATCTGTTGTCGGACCAGTACTACTGCTTACTCGTTGCGAAGAGGGTACAGTTATTTCCGATGTTTTATTTTCGGCATTATGAATCTCAACCTCACTTTTTACTTCTTGCTGTTCTCTTGATTCCTGCTTTTTTGCTTCTTTTTTAGCTTGTCTTTCAGCCTTTCTTTCTTGTCTTCTGGCTTTTCTTTCCTCTTTAGTTTGTTCTGTGGAGTAATTCAGAGAATAAGCACTATAATCACTCCCCCTATTTGCATGAAGATAACAAGGAAGAAACAGAATGTAGATGGCCATCAAAATTATTTTTATACTAATCTTGCTCATAACTAACCATTTGTTAACTGAAAACCTATAAATACCTGTCTGTGATGTAATTCAAATAGTCCTCATTCCCCTCATAAAATTCTTTTGATAATTTCATGATTACCTCCTGATAGGTAATGTGGCTAAATTTTATGTTATCTCTTTGGGCTATTTCTGCAAATTGTTCTATTTCTTTTCGGTGTTCTACCCCGTCTTTTCCAAGTACATCATACCAAAGATACAAAAGGCGAAAACTGCGTGTAAATAAACGGCGACCGTTCAACCCCGGCTTAATTTGGAAGTTATATTTATCACAACTGTTTTTTAGTCCCAAGATATGTTTTATCAATTGGGCAGCATCCAAATATTGAAACTTGGTATCATCGGGAGAAATTTCTTTGGCTAATTCATACAAATTCGGCAAACCATCCCAGAAAGAGATATTTTCAACATATTTTTGTTTAAGTCCCTCATGTTTCCTATTGCCGTATGGCTCTGTAAATTTTGATTCAATCGCAATATCTGAAAGCGGTGTGGAAATAACCACATCAATATTGGGTGAGAGTGGAAATTGAGATTTATCGCTACAAATTTCAAACTGCTCTTCAAACTTGATTTCGTAATTAAGAGGAGGGGGGATAACGGGAGTTTCTTTAGGAAAAGCAGAGCCGACATTCTCAATTATACAGCCTGCTTTATTGGTTCTCGAAGTTAGCTTACAAGCATTCAAAATCGGGCAAATATCCTTCCCTTGCCAATATTGAAACAAATTAACCACAATAGCAGAGGAAGAATGAAGTGCTTTCATTTTCGCTAATCGGGTTTTACTGTCTTTTGTTTCATTTCCATCTCCCGATTGATAACACTTTATACTTTCTTGGGTTAAATCCTCAAATAGGTTGTCAGACAGATTATTCAGATAATTTTTTTCTCCTTTGTTGGGAATTGTACCTCCAACCAGCTCAAAACTTTTTCTTTTTGCCCAACTCCGTTGTTTAGACTTAATAAACTCTACTCCATTCATAATGATAGAATAAATTATCGTCATTCAACTCCTATATGACAGAATTAGACAAAAAGAAAGTGTGGAGCTGTTCGTTTATTGCATAGGAGGTTCTGACAAAACCCAGAGACAAATAAACAATACTCCACACCTGTTTAGTATATGTATTTAAACATATTACTACCCAAGTGATGAATGTTACTGCTGTCCCCGTCTCTTTGAAACTGTCAGATTTCCTATGCGGGATAAAAGCGAAACACTTTCATCGATGTTTGCCACTTTTCGTGACTTCGCAAATATAGCAAAATTCACTCAAAATAACATTCCAGTTAAAGAATATCGTTTTCTTTGCTCTGGGCTTATACAATAATACGAAGATGAAAATTAAAAGCGAGCAAACATGAAACATATTTTCACACTTACTCGTTTTTAACTTGCTTACTTTAAAATAGTTTATTTTTTTGATTATAAATGTTTTAAAGTAAATATTGAGTCTAAAGTAAAAAAAAATCGACCGATTTCAATACAGATATTATACATATTTAACTTCTACAAACACATCACAATAAAGATTCCCCCCTTTCATCGACATTCTATACCGAAAGATTTGCAGAGATAAAAGAAAGTTCTAATTGTAACTCCGTCTTCTTTTGAATATTTCAGACACTTATTATATTGAAGGTCACAATCAGGTTCATTATAGTGATTGTATACACGGCTGATCTTATGAAACCAATATCGCCCCTCTTCTCCAAACTCGTGAGCTAATGCACATCCTATTCTAAACCAGTTCTGATATTGCCTAGTTATATCTATCTTCTTTGCTTGAATTATCGAAACGGCTTTTTTGACACGTTCACAAATCTGGTTTTTCTCTGCAACTGTCCTTATTACCTGTCCTGACTTTTTATCTGTTTCCATTGTATTAGGAAATGTGACAGGAGTGGGATTATAATAAGGGTTCTCGTCATAGCTCGCAACCCTCAGACTTACGGGACTTTTAACGCCCTTATCGACTTGTAAATCAAACTTTTCACTCATCAAGTAGGCGAGAGCTTCAAAATGCTGCTTATGATATTCAGGATTTGATATTCTGAATATTAAAAATATACCTTTTCCACTAAGCGATAAACCTCCATAATACAAGCTCGGACAATGTTCTCCGATTATATGTTTAGCCTTGTTCAAATCCCATTTAGGATTATCTTTGAAATCAATATCAATACACAGCAATCCTGTATGTTTGATAAGACCTAATTCTTGTCTTTGGCTAAATATTCCGCTTGGAGTGATACACATAAGATTTCCTTTAATCTTTTTCCTTAATTTTTCATCGGTACTCTTTCTATAATCTTCAACTTGTTCTTTGAACTTTCTTGTATGTAAAAACTTACTCAGGCTTATTTCCCGAATAGGCTCTGTACTATAAATATTTTCAAATAATGATACTATTGGTTCTTCAAATGGGGGAAAAGATTCAGTCGCTTTCATTTTCTTTTGTATTTTTATTTTCTTTTTCTTTATCTTTAAAATTATCATTTTCATTAAGGGCGTTTTTTGTACTTTTCATATCACTATATTTCAATTGGTTATACTGAAATTCGGGGTCGATTCTGACCCCAAATCTATTCAAGAAGGGAATCATTATCATCCGGCTCTTCAAAATCTTCACCTAATAAGAATTCATCTTCCCTTTCAGGCAACTGTACCTTATCATTCACTTCCTTTTTTAAATCGGACATTTTTTTGCGTTCCTTATTCTTAATTCTTCTATTATAATTCCGGATATTTGCATCGATATTAGGCTTAGCTATCTTTAATATAATCGCTACTTGTGGGGGTAAATTTTCCATTTCTTCTTGGTTTAAACCATATTTTACAAGTGCTTTATACGCTAATAATTGTTTTTTAATACTTAACAATTCTATTGATTCCAAATATGACCGATAGAAAACAAAACTGTCTCTTTGATTAATTTTTTCCATACTGTTTTTAATTTTTAATTTTACACTCATTTTTTCCTCTCCAACTTTTTAGAAATTCTTCGTGGGTTTCAACACGATTCGACTGTAACCATTGATTAATTTCTTCTCTTTTAAAAAATATCCTCCGTCCACCATGTGCAGGTTTATGGAAAGGAATTTTCCGTTCATGGGTTAACTTGTAAATAGTCGTTTTTTTGTAACCCGTTAATTCGGCTACTTCTTCAATAGTAAGAATTTCAGATTTCTGTTGGTTTTTTGATAAAAATGATGATTCTTGAAGTGCATCCCGGATCAGTGTTCTCATTTGACCAATCGTTAATTGTACTACCAAATCATCACTACAAATTTTTTCATTCATAATGTTAATAATTTGATTACTACAACGATAGGAAAGAACATAATTCTACCTATCAAATAATTTGTTTAAATTGGTCTTGATTTTCTTAAACCAAGAAACGGCAAGTTTTTTTTAGAAAATAATTGTGTGTAAGCACCACACGTTTTTAATTCAAAGAAACGTAACAAATTTCATGTCCGTATCCGTTCGAATCGGGATAGAAATGTTGAGATTCACCAAATAAAATTGTAATCTTCGAACCCTTCTATTGCAATTCATCGGGACGAAAATAGAAATAATTTTGTTTTGAAACAAACAAATGAAAGAAATTCTATTTCTTTATTAATTTAAATTTTAACCACAAGTTTTATAAATTACGAATACCCTCAAAAAGTCTACCCCTCCATTACAGGTCATATAAAACTTTTGCAGCCTTATCTATTACAGTCGTATCGAAACTATCTAAATAAGTGTTTGTCGTCTTCATATCTGCGTGTCCCAACATTTGAGAGATTTGTTCACGGGACACATCATTACGCTGTAACATCATCGCCATCGTATGACGGCTTACATAGGTGGTTAATTTTATATCGGTTATTTGTAGTTCTTTTGCCAGTTCAGCTAAATAGCTGTTGTATTTTTGATATCTGAACCGAATATGATTATATAATTTCTCCCCTGTGTAACCACCTATAGAAACTATCGGTATAATATAATCATCTACAGTAGGACTACTTGCTTTTAAACTGGCTAATAAGTATTGAATTTCCTGAGTTATCCTGATTTTGATTGGTTTTACACTTTTTTGATGTTGTATTTTGTGGCGTTTGTAAACGATATACTCCCCATTATTGAGCTTCAAAATATTATCTTTCGTCAGGTATGCCATATCAATAAATGATATTCCATAACAATAATATGACAATAGAAATAGTTTACGGGCATATTCTCGTTGTGGATGCTCTGATTGCGTGTTTTTTATTTTATTCAGATATTCCACGGGGAGATACCGTTTTTCTGTTTCTTCATCCAATTTTGCTATTTGAAAGCCACCTTTGCCGAAAGGATATGTTTTTTCTGTGGCTTCTTTTTCTTGAATAGCCCTGTTTAATATGCTTCGGAGAGCTTTGAAATAATACTTCCGTGTATTGCCTTTGCATCCTCTTTTCTGGAGAAAAATGTCAAAGCCATTTACAAACTTTATATCTATCTCCGAAAATATCTTTTTACCAAATCTACTATCGTAGTTCTCAAGCATATTCAATGTAGCTGCATAACATTTTGCATTACCAATATGCCCTGTTTCACGCAAAATATTGATATGGTTTTCCATATAGGCTTTTACATTGCTCTGTTTCGATTTATTCAGGAAAGCATCTGCAAATTGGTTTAAAGTCCAGTCAACATGTTCCCTCCGAAAACCATCAATTATTTCTTGCGCCCGTACCCGATAGTTGCTAAGTAAATAATTATACTGTTTGCGTTTCTCATTCTCTTCTTTCTGTTTCTTATCCCTCACATTTTTCAGAATAACAAAACATTCGTTATCAGCATCCCAGTATTGTTCATCTGCAAATATGTTTAATGCAAAATATCTGCGTTGTCGTTCTTTGCATACTCGTAAACGGACAGCATACAGACCTTGTGCATTAGCAACATCATTTCTCTTTATAAAACTTATCATCCTTAGTATAAAGATTAGTAATATAACATCTCCCCTATGGAGAGCCTTATTTCTAATACCCTATACGTTTAGGAAAATTTAACTTTTTGTATACCATTAAACAAGCTATGATTAGTTAATGAATGCAAGCTATGATTGATTAGATTACTAAAATGCTATAAAATGAAAATCATTCATTTTCTACCAGCACATAATAAAATACAATTCCTCACCAATATCACTCTCTACACTCAATTATATAATGTTTTTAGTGGAACACATTTGGAACACACAGAATCAAAATAGAGTAAACTCAATCAAAAACATATTACTGGTTATCAGCAATATAGCAAACAAAGGAATAGTAATAAAAATAAAGAAAAAGCCCTCAGATACCTCTGGGGGGCGTGTTGTCGCAGGTTCAAATCCTGTCATCCCGACTACTGATTATCAAGAGGTTAGACCAAAAGTCCGACCTCTTTTTTATTGTGACGATTACATTTTGATTACACTTTTCGGGAAACTTAATGCAAACAGATACCAATCGTAATATTAAATTCATTTGGTATTTATTCGCATGACACCCCGGATTCATGCAGTTTACGGCTCCTTTAGTATGTTTCTTTGTACTATCACTCCTACTTTGATTCTTCACTGTCCAAATCCACATCTTCCACTTCTCCACTTTGTAATCCCAACACATCTTTTGCATTGAGAGGAGTAACGACCTTTTCTCCTGTTTCTTGCTCTAATTTTAGACGGGCATCCTTGGCAATACTCCCTCCTTTACGCGCAACCTCCATGTGCTCATTGAATGATTCCGGGTTTTGTGCTTCTGATATTTTCTTAGTAGACAGCTCTGCAAGCATATTCAACACCAATTCGGTATTAGTCATATTGTCCCGTAGATTCTCTTTCTTCAACCCTTTGAACTGTTTATATTCCTTAGCTGTCTTTCCTGCCCACGTCTTATAGATAATATCTGTTAGAGTAGCAAACTGTACACCCTCCTGTAATCCATGCCGTTTCCATTCATCCGTTAAGTCCTTACGGATTTCTATACTTTTGAGCCGTTGATTAATCCAATTGTCGGAATATCCCAGCCGTTTATAGTCCAGCATTGCCTGCTGAATAGACAATTCCGGGTCCTGCATTCGGTCAAGCCGTTCCTTAGCTACCTGTGCCATCCACAATTTGAAAGGTTCAGCTTTAGGAGAGGGTATGGATTGTATCAATCGGAATAATTGTTCTGTATCAGCAACATCCGTCAAACGCATTTTGCCATCTTCAGCAGGTAATTTCAAACGGTTACAATTTGTAACCGTTTCATTTCCCTCTTTGGACATCCTGTTTTTCAGTACTTTCCAATAATTTCTTGCACCTTGATGATTGGGTTGTTCTGTCAATATCTCAATAACATCTACAATAGAGAAATACCATTCCTCTTTGTCGCTGTCCCATACGGTACGGACTTTCTTTTCCTCAAAGACTTTTATTGCATTCTGCTTTGTCATATCATTCTGCTTTTGATTGTTACAAATATACCTGTTAGGAATGAGTTATCCTATAATTACCGACTGTCGTTTTAGACGATTTGAGCCACAAAAATATTCTACTGAATAACTCTATCCGTTTTTAAGATTGTCTTGGCTGTACCGTTCCCATAGACGATTATTTTTATTAAAACAGTTATATACATATTTACACTTATAAATATACATTTAGGATAAACATGTATATAAACACCTAAATTTGATCTTATTCGTCGATAGTCAAATAAGATACTTCAGCTAATTACAACCCTACCAATTATTGCTTGCTTTATAAGTAAAACCAATGTATATTCCAACACCAACTCTACTATCAATCACTTTACCCCCAAAATGCTTAGTAAACAATAAGGAATCGATTTATCTATTATCTTTGCCACATGACGATTCAGCGAATAACTCCCGAAGAACTATGGTCAAGGCAGCAAATCAGCAGTCTTGACACAGACTATAAGTTGTGGGACAAAAAGAGAACCTCTATACAGGCATTTTCCCAAATAAGCCCAAGTTGTATCTTCACTGTCGATGTATTCAAAAAAAGATATGATTTTGCTTCCGATCATTTTACAGATCTTTTCGGCTACAACTCCAAGCAAATAAAAACGATCAGAAAACAGGGTAACCTACTGGAAGAAAGAATCCATCCTGACGACCGGGCGCAACTTCCCGCCTTTCAGATAGAGCACGGGCTGTTTATCTATTCACTTCCACAAGAAGAAAGGAACGATTATCAACAGGTATTTCAAATTCGTATGCAGAATGTACGGCAACAATATGTAAATGTCATCAGTCGCCACCAGGTCGTCCAAAAGGACAGGAAAGGCAAGGCTTACTCAGCAAAGAGATCGCTTATAAACTACACCTCAGTATCTATACCGTAAATAACCACCGGAAACATATTCTATCCAAACTACAAGCCGGTAATGCTATCGAAGCCATAAACCGGGCCGAGGATTACGGCCTCCTTTATTAATCACGGCAGCCAATCCAAACTATTGGTCAGCGGATGTTCCTGTCGCCACCGTTCCAATTCTACGTAACTGCGGACACCTCCTGTAAAAACGGCATGGTATATCTCGATCCCGGGAATCATTACGCCATCCGGCACCTCATACTTGATCCGAAGTATCGTTTCCCGAAGCCCGGGTGTGAGCAGTTTTGCAATAGCGGCAGTGACATTTTCCACCACCCCGTCATATTTCGAACCTTTGCGGATGTGAATCAGATCGAATTTCCATGTATGCAGCTCCTGATCTTCATACAGAGCATGCCACTCGATACATTCTTCTTCGGTATGAACCAGGTTTTTGTATTGAATCTCTTTCAGTTTAAGCCGCTCTGCCAATTCCTGCATAACCGAAAAACTCTCCGTAATATCGAGTTTCCCGGTATAGATGTGCAGATCGATATCCCTGCTTTTCATTAACAAACCTGACTTGAGCGAACCGACCAAATGTACGGTAGCCCCGATGCGTTCCCAAGCCGGAATAATACCCGTTTCATCGAGTAATTTCCAGGCATTTTGCTGATTTTGTTCTGCGAGTTCGATAATATCCATAAGAGTTTATTTTGTGGGGATAAAAATACAAAACTCCCGACGATAATTATATAGCTACAATTAGCTATCTTTCTCCTGTTCCGGAGCAAGGGAATCGGGTGAACAATAGAAAAATTGATCTTATTATTCCCCAAATAAACATTCTTGTCAATAATACAAGATTATTTAAGGAATTAGCCCGGAATATTTTTAATAACTTCATCATGCAAAGCCACCGAAATAATCCCTATTTTTGTCCGGGACATTGCTGTGAAAGTGCAGAGTGGCAAAGCAAACGCTTAATAATAATCACGATGGAAGAACAAGAGCACGTTCTTTTTATAAAAAATATGGTTTGTAACCGATGTATTCTGGTTGTATCAGAAATGCTCAAAAACCTGAATTTCAATCCACTCCGGATTGAATTGGGTAAGGTTGTCGTCGAAGAACCGTTGAAACCGGCAGACCGGTTTCTGATCCGGAAAGCACTTGAAGCGCTCGGGTTCGAATTGCTCGACGATAAACGCCATCGTCTTATCGAACAAATCCGTACTGCCATTATCGAACTGGTCCATTATGAAAATAATCTCTCTAAATTGAAATTATCCGAATATTTAAGCGGGAGATGTCATTACGACTACAGTTTGCTAAGTAAACTTTTTTCCGAAGAAAACGGTATCAGCATAGAGAAATACTATATTGCTCAAAAAGTAGAACGCATCAAAGAATTACTCATTTACGACGAGCTGACGATCGGCGAAATAGCCACACAGCTCCAATATTCGAGTGTCGCTCATTTGAGTTCCCAGTTCCGGCAGGTAACCGGAATGTCTCCCAGTGAATTTAAACGTCTGAAAGGCAACAAACGCTCCCCTTTGGATAAAGTGTAAGATATAAATCATATCCATAATTTTATAACAGTACATCGGCCGGTATACCTTATCTTTGTCCGGAAAGAGATCATATAAAGGTTAAGCGTATGAAAATAAAAAAAACTTTTCCGGTGGTAGGAATGAGTTGTGCCTCTTGTGCAGCGAGAATAGATAAAGTCATTCATGAACAACCCGGTGTATGTGAAGCCAATATAAACTACGCAACCGCCCAGGCCCAGGTCGTCTACGATACGGAGATCTGTTCTGTTCAGGCCTTGAAAAATGCGGTGCAAGATGCAGGATACGATCTGCTGACCGAGACAGACCAACAGGGCGAGGAGAAGGCCAAACAAATACAAAACGAAAAATACCGTTTATTGAAAATTCAGACCTTCGGGGCTATTTTATTATCGCTACCGATCATGGTCATCAGTATGGTGTTTGTGAATATTCCTTACATGAACTATGTTTTATGGTTCCTTTCGACCTGTGTCGTTTTAGGTTTCGGAAACAGATTCTACCTCAGTGCCTGGCAGCAATTGAAACACGGTACTTCCAATATGGATACCCTGGTTGCCAACAGCACTGGTATCGCTTATCTATTCAGTGTATTCAATCTATTGTTCCCGGATTTCTGGTTATCGCGGGGGATAACGCCCCATTTGTATTTCGAGGCAGCAAGCGGTATTATAGCTTTTATTCTTCTGGGCCGCTTACTCGAAGAACGGGCGAAACAAAACACCTCAACGGCTATCCGTAGACTAGCGGGTCTGCAACCCAAAACAATTACGATCGTTACCGGATCGGGCGAACAAACCGTACCGATCGAAAATGCCCGGATCGGAGATACGATAGCTGTAAAACCCGGAGAACGTATCGCTGTTGACGGGACGGTAATAAGCGGGGATTCATACGTCGATGAAAGCATGCTCAGCGGTGAGCCTATAGCCGTACACAAACAAGCCGGCGAAAAGGTATATGCCGGAACGGTGAATCAGAAAGGGGCTTTTCATTTCACTGCCGACAAAACAGGGGCCGATACCATGCTGGCTCAAATCATCCGCATGGTGCAAGATGCCCAGGGAAGTAAAGCCCCGGTACAGAAACTGGTAGATAAAATAGCCGGTATTTTCGTACCCGTTATCATCGGTATAGCCTTGTTGACTTTCGGGTTGTGGTGTTTATTCGCACCGACTGCCGGTTTTTCCCACGGTCTGCTGGCTATGATCACCGTCCTCATCATTGCCTGCCCCTGTGCCCTGGGCCTGGCTACTCCGACAGCACTCATCGTAGGAATCGGAAAGGGAGCTGAACACGGCATTCTGATAAAAGATGCGACAAGCCTGGAGATTGCCCGGAAAATCGATACGATTGTATTAGATAAAACAGGTACGATAACCGAAGGGCATCCAAGGGTCGTAAATACTTACTGGCATACAGAAACAACGGAAGCCCGGAAAATAATATACAGTCTGGAACGTTTGTCGGAACATCCGCTGGCAGAAGCGATAGTCAGGGAATTCGGACAAGAAACATCCATTCCGGTCACCGGATTCGAAACGATACCGGGTAAAGGAATAAAAGGCCGGACAGGCGATGAAACCTATTACGCCGGAACCGCTGAATTACTCACAGACAATGGCGTCATCCTCCCGGAACCCTTAAAACAAAGGGCCGAAAGTTGGCTCAAAGAAGCCAAGACAGTCGTCTGGTTCGGTCATTCGACCCAGGCCCTGGCCATAATCGCGATCACCGACGAGATAAAACCGACCTCATTGCAAGCCATCCGGCAGATGGAAAAAATGGGGCTGACCGTTTACATGCTGACCGGAGATAATGTCGGTACAGCACAGGCTATAGCCCGAAAAGCAAACATCGGCCATTACCGGTCGGGCGTTCTTCCTCACGACAAAGCTATCTTTATCGAACAATTGCAACAAAAAGGTGCCCGGGTAGCGATGGTCGGCGACGGAATAAACGATAGCGCAGCATTGGCACAGGCAGATTTGAGTATCGCTATGGGAAAAGGAAGTGATATCGCCATGGAAACCGCCATGGTCACCATCCTTTCCTCCGACCTGCTGAAAATACCGGAAACGATCCGTTTATCACGGCTGACGGTGAAAACCATCCGGCAAAATCTGTTCTGGGCTTTTATTTACAACCTGGTCAGTATTCCTATTGCAGCAGGCATACTTTATCCGGTTTGCGGTTTCCTGCTCAATCCAATGATCGGCGGAGCAGCTATGGCATTCAGCAGTGTGAGTGTAGTAAGCAATAGTTTACGGCTGAAACGGAAAAAAATAAGCCTTATCCCGAGGGGGAACGAGGTACGGATCGAAGAAGTTGAACCTATAAATAAAAAAGTCATGAAAAAAAGATTTACTATCGACGGCATGATGTGTGGTCATTGCCGTGCACACGTTGAAAAAGCACTGAACAGCATCGACGGTGTAAAAGCAATCGTAACGCTCGATCCTCCGGAAGCGACAATCGAATTCACAGATAAAGAATTTTCTTTAAACGAGTTACAACAAGTCATCCAGAATAAAGCCGGAGACTATAAATTACACGATTTGGAATAATGTACGCGCCAATCGCATGAATCCTCTAAAGTACCAGGACAATTCGGACAACCATTTATTATTATTCAACGATCCCCTTCAACGCCGAAGGTATGCCTGTTCGCTGATCATGATACTACTGATGACAGGAGTTGCCGAAATCCTGCATGAGAAAGAGATTATCTTTCCTGAAATAGCAGCTCTTATCATCGGCATGTGGATTGTCGATAAACGGGTATGGCATATCGAAGCCGGACAAATGTTATCGTTAATGACTCTTGGCGCCTGTACCGGTGTTCTCCTGGTGCTTTACTCCTCATTTCCTTTGGTGGTCAACGTAGCGATCGCTTTTCTGTTTGCAGGGCTAAGTCTTCTATTCACCCGGACTACATTATTCCGATGATATCCGTCTGTGTACTTCCCGTGTTGTAAAAAACCGAAAGCTGGGTCTATCCGGTATCCGTTTTCGTGATGACCTTGATTATCCCTGTCGCTCAACGCTGGATGGAGCACCTCGGCTTATGGCAAAAAAAACCATAAATTCCCGGCTACTTTCAAATCAAATTTTGCTTCCATCGGTCTTTATCTTATGTATTCGGCTTCAATAATGTCCTATCCATTGTTATGATACGGCCAACGGAAAAAACGGAAGAGTAACCTTCATACCCCAACAGCTCTCCTTTACAAACCTAAACTATATCTTGTTTTTATGTTTTAAAAACCGGTTCGCCAGATATTTCCTTACCGGTATGTCATAAAATTTCAGGCAACCATAAGCTAAAACGATACTACCTATAACGACTCCTAAAGCACCGGGAAACTATGGATAAAATAATAATGTTATCCGGTATACAACTTTGGTTTTATGGGACCGGCCATATGTTCCTTTCCCGTCAGTCCACCACAACATCTTTTGAAGGCACTCCGATCGATCCCATCGCCCCCCCCTCTGATTACAATGCCGTAAAACCGGGCAGATCTTAGCAATTCAGGCCCGATATCAGGACCAGGAAGGTACCGTAATGCCGACAATGTAACAGCCATTGCTTACTTCAACTCACAATGGGAAATTAATACCTTGATATCACTCCCAAACAGTACCGGGACGACTGGATGAGACCGGCATTTCGGGGTAATAATAAGCATATGAACGATTTCCCGATCAGAGTTTCTGTTTCAAACGTCCGGCAGAGATTTCTACAGTATTTCCTGCCAGAATTTTGTCGTTTGAAATATTGTTCGTAACTTTGCGAACAATAAAACTGATTTATGGGGAAGACTAAAGATTATACAGACGAACAAGAACGAATAGCCCGCTACGCTAAAGCAATGGGACATCCGGCCCGAATGGCTATCCTGCAATTTCTGGCAGGACGGGAAACCTGCTTTTTCGGAGATATCCATGAAGAATTACCGATAGCCAAAGCAACGGTTTCACAACACTTGAAGGAATTAAAGGAAGCCGGATTGATACAGGGAGAAATAGAGGCACCGAAAGTGAAATATTGTATCAACCGGACCAATTGGGAGGAAGCCAAACGATTATTTTCAGTTTTTTTCTGTCATTGTAAAGACAAAAAATCTTGTTGCTGAAAACAGCAGGCTTTTTTATGCGAATATTGTTCGTAATTCTACGAATTACAAACAATAATAACAAGAATCTTGTATGATGAGAATTATTCACTATTTAATATTTTGAAACGATGGAAATTAAAGTATTAGGAACAGGCTGTGCAAGTTGTAAAGCACTTTATACAGCAGTAATACAAGCTGTATCGGAAACCGGTATTGAAGCGAAGGTCGTAAAAGTAGAGGAACTGACCGAGATTATGAAGTATAACGTAATGAGCATGCCAGCCTTGGTAATCGACGGTAAAGTGGTATCGAGCGGCCGAAAGCCGACCGTTAGTGAGGTTAAAAAGTTACTTGTAAAATAAACGACCATGCGACTCACAACTTTATTGATTACATTGACTCTATTCTCCGCCTGCAGAGAAAAGCAAAGCAGAAACTTGCAGCTACAGGAACAAACCGTAACCGGCGACCGGGTGGAGGTAATTTATTTTCATGGGAAACAACGTTGTATGACTTGTAAAAGCATCGAGGCACAGACAAAAGAATTGCTGACAGGAAGTCTCGCAGAAGCAGTGAAAACCGGACAGATCGTATACCGGACAGTAGATATTTCGGATAAAGAAGGAGAAAAAATAGCGGATCGGTATGAAGTCACCTGGTCATCTCTGTTTGTAAATCGCTGGAAAGATGGGCAGGAACAGCGAAACAATATGACAGAATTTGCTTTTTCGAAGGCAACAAGCGATCCCGAAGGATTTAAAGCAGGATTGAAAGAAAAAATTGAAATATTGATGAAATAATGGAATCTCCGGACATTTTGATGAATAGCGGTCTACCTGTCGTGACAGCTTTCGTACTGGGTTTACTGACCGCAATAAGCCCCTGCCCTTTAGCAACAAATATAACGGCTATCGGTTTTATCAGCCGGGATATCGGTAACCGGAAACGAATTTTTCGAAACGGGTTACTTTATACCTTGGGGCGGATTATTACCTATACAGTCCTGGGCCTGCTGGTTATCCCCATTTTACGGGAAGGAGCAAGTATGTTCGCCATACAAAAAGGAATCAGTCAGTGGGGGGAATGGATTATTTCACCTTTACTATTGCTTACCGGTGGATTTATGCTATGGGGTCAACGGTTGAATCTTCCGAAATTCGGTTTTTCGGGAGACAATGAAAAACTGCAAAACCTGAAAGGTGGTGTAGGTAGTCTGACATTGGGTATATTATTTGCCTTGGCTTTCTGTCCGACAAGCGGGATTTTCTACTTCGGTCTGCTGATACCGATGGCAGCGATCTCAACAGGCGGGATGTGGTTTTCTGTTGTTTTTGCTGTAGCCACAGCTTTACCGGTAGCGGTAGTGGCCTGGCTGCTGGCCTACAGTATTGCAGGAATCGGACGTTTCTACAATCGCCTACAGGTGTTCGAACGATGGATGCGAAGGATTGTCGGCTGGTTATTCACCGGCACCGGCCTCTATTATCTGATCAGGTTATTATAAAAATCGGAGGAAGGAATGAAAAGGCAACTGATAAAAACAGGAATAACGGTTACTTTACCTATAGTTATCCTTATAGTTCTCTTTGCATTACAGGATACTTTCATCCGGCTAGGTTCCACCCGAATGAGCCGGATGCAAAACGAAACGACGGCAGCAAGCATAGCAGATAGCATACAAATCTTGTACAACTACAAAGACCGACGCGATACAGGACTGCAATATACTTTTCTGGAATTCGGAGCGATGGGTTGTATAAGCTGCCGGAAAATGGAACGTGTCATGGAAGATATCCGAACAACATACGGCAAAAGGGTTAAAGTTCGGTTTATGAATGTGTCGAAGCAAGAAACACAGGAATGGACGAAATATTCCGGAATCGCCGCCATTCCTACACAAATCATATTAGATAATAACGGACATGAAATATTCCGGCACACAGGCTTTATTTCAGCAGAAGATCTGGGAACGGTATTCAAATAATTTTATAATGACAAGAGAGAAGTAAACAATTCGATTATGATACAGAAATTTGCAGATTGGTTGGTCTACGGGATTTTCGGCCTAGAGGCAAAAAGTCATCTGGGAGAAGCCGTGAATTTCTTTTTTTACGATACGGTGAAAATCATCCTATTATTATTTTTAATCAGCGTAGTGATGGGAGTAGTAAATGCTTATCTCCCGATCGGGCGGTTACGTCACTATCTAACTACCCGCCGGTTATATGGGCTGGAGTATGTATTTGCCGCTTTGTTCGGAGCGATAACGCCATTTTGCTCATGCTCATCCATTCCGTTATTCATCGGCTTCGTCAAAGGCGGGATTCCCCTGGGAGTTACGTTAAGCTTCCTGATTACCTCTCCGCTGGTAAATGAGGTAGCGGTAGCCATGTTCCTGGGTACATTCGGAGTGAAAATCACAGTTGTATATGTGGTAAGCGGTATTTTATTGGGAATTATCGGCGGAATCGTTTTGAACCGTTTCAGGTTAGAACGTTACCTAAGCGATTGGGTGAAAAGCATTCAGCAAAATTCGGAAACAGAAAGTGAATCCTGGGAAAATACCGGAACGCCTTTTATGAAACGGTTACCGGTCATTCTGCGTAATGCCTGGGGTATTGTAAGAGGTGTATTGCTATATGTGATCATCGGTATTGGCATCGGAGCAGCCATGCATGGATTCGTCCCCGAAGGATTTTTCGAAACTTATATGTCGAAAGAACACTGGTATGCAGTATCGTTGTCGGTCATTCTGGCAGTTCCCATGTATGCCAACGCTGCAGGGATTGTTCCTGTCATTCAGGTTTTTGTAGCCAAAGGAATCCCGGTAGGAACAGCCATTGCGTTCATGATGGCCGTAGTAGGGCTTTCATTACCCGAAGCGACACTTTTAAAGAAAGTGATGACCTGGCGGCTGATCGGGATATTCTTCGGCACAGTGGCCTCTTTTATTATCCTATCGGGATTTATATTCAATATGATCTTATAGACCGCAATTTCCCTTCAATCCGATCTGATCATTTTTTAGCCAGGTATCCGAAAACCTGCAGCCTGGCTAAAAAATGCAAATTCATCCTCCAGGCTATGACCGACAGAATGCCACGACTTAGAGCATAAACCGAAGAACTCTTTTTTTGTATTGTGTTCCAAGCCATCTCATCTTTAATCTGATGATAACCATGTACTCATATATAACGTATTCCCTATCCATCCTGTCGGACAACTTTCCGACACAAACAATCCGTCAGGTGATCGTCGATAAACCCTGAAGCCTGCAAATGGGCATAACAAATCGCAGTTCCGAAGAATTTAAATCCACGCTTTTTCATATCTTTACTCATAGCATCGGATTCGGGTGAAGACACCGGAATTTCACTCAATGACCGAAAAGCATTGATAATCGGCTTCCGGTCAGGAAAAAACGACAGTGTATAATCATAGAAACTACCGAACTCCTTTTGTATGGCAAGGAATAGCCTTGCATTGGTGATTGTCGACTTAATTTTCAAACGATTTTTCACAATACCGTCAAACTGCATTAACCGTTCGACATCTTCATCGGTCATTTGTGCAACCAATCCGGCATCGAAATTGTAAAAAGCTTTACGATATCCCTCACGTTTTCTAAGGATCGTTATCCAACTCAACCCCGCCTGTGCACTCTCCAACACCAGAAACTCAAACAGCCTCCTATCGTCGGTTACCAATTTTCCCCACTCCTCATCATGGTATTTCACATACAGTTCGTCTGTTTTACACCAACCGCAGCGTCCGTTTATTATATCCTGCATCATCATCATATTTTATTACGGCATAAAGATAATAGATTCACAGCCACGTACCAACGATCGGCAAGCGATTCTATCCTCCCTCTCTCCCCCTTTCTTACACCTTGTTAAATATAAGTAATATATAGCTTATATATAAGCAATTTACCACTAAATTATGGTGGTTGGAATATGATTTTTATACACATACTTTTTGTTATTAATTGGTTATACATTAAATTTCAATTTAATTCATATCTCTAATTGAAATACGTAAATTGGTGAATAATATTTCTATTGGGTATATATAATTAAATTTGCTACAATTTTCCACCAAATAAAAAAAGCAATAGAAGTGAATCTATTGCCAGTATATTTTATCTGTGATGATATTTTATTCTAATTTACGTTTGTATAACTCAACCTTCTCTTTTAATGGCAGTAGTTCTGTTTGAATTGTAGCCCACACCATTTCATCACTGATTTGATAATAATCATGTACCAAAACATGGCGCATTCCAATTATAACTTTCCATTCAACTTCTGGATGCTTTTCTTTAAATTCATTTGTCAGTAAATATGCCGCTTCTCCAATTATCTGTAAATTTTTGATAACGGCAAACGGAGTGTCTTATTTCCCTTGTACCCGTCAAAACTGATACCTTTAGTAACTTCGAACAAGTTATCAATTGCCTCTATTATATGGGACAAGCGGTTGATATCTTTAGGCTTCTCTCTCATAGATCAATATTTTATCCTGTTCAGCCGATTCTTTAGCGAAATCTTTCAACTGTCCTTCTTCCACCAAATCAATTTTCTTGTGCAGAAGAGATTGTAAGGCGTTCACAATACCGATATACTTGAAAAGAGTAACATTAGCATTCTTGTCAAAGCGTACAAGTATATCAATATCACTCTCCCTTGATTCTTCTCCACGAGAATAAGAACCAAACACCCATGCTTTCTCAACTGGTTGTAGCGTGAAGAACTCTCTTAGTTTATTGATAATAGCTTGTTTCATATTTGCTCTTTTTGCAAAAATAGTGAATGTTGATGAGAAAACCATGATGTTACGAGCAACTAATGGTTAAATATTTAAGTCAGTGACTTTTCCTCAGAGTTGGCATATAATACCTAAAATGAAGGAAATCGCTCACTAACTACAATTCTGTTATGAGGAATATCTAAAATGCAATATTCTTTATCTTCAAAGCTGTCTACATAAAAATGAATCAATACATCATTACATACATAAATATTTGATATTCTGGCATATTTACTTTGTCGTATCCTATTCTACAAGTACCTTTGTACATGTAAATGATTGGTCTGATGTTCTTTCCTGAATTAGATACTCTTTTGTTTGTTAGAAAAATTTGTTCCTATGAAATTACATGAGAAAGGAAAAACCTCCAATTCAGAATGGTTTGGTGTAGAACATTATCGAATTTTCCATGAAATGGATTTATTCAGGTATGTAAACATGGAGAGATTACAAATGTTATATCCTGATATTTTTAGAAATCCCAAACCGAAGTCTATCATCCCCTCGCACCCAAGTTGACATACGCACGATGAGTCAACGTAAAATCATATTAACAAAATATGATTATAAACAGACATTTTTAAATAATAATCACCCCTTTTGCATTACAATTTAATATAAGTATCTGTTGCCACGGTTGCAGAAATAGATGTTCCAGCGGGAATTACAGCCTGTTTGCCTTTTAATAATAAAAATAAAGGACAAACAAATATTTTATAGTGCCATTTATAATTGTATATAGAGAGTAGAATTTTGTATTTTTCCACTAAATGGATTTACCGCTTAATATTATTCTTGTAGTAATTTTTCCACTTCATTTTTCAAACGGGGGAGGTGATTGACAACAATACTCCAAAGAATATCAACCGAAAGACTATCATAACCATGTACGATATAATTACGAGCGTCCACGATTTTACGAGCGTTAGTGATGGCTATATCCTTGTTCTCTTTTAATATCCTGTTCATCGCCTCACCGATAATTTCAATGCACCTCTCAATCGCTCTTTGTAAACGTATATCTCGACAAAATTCTTCAAACAATTTTGGTTGTCCCTCGAAAAATGTTTCAATGTCATCAATCGCATTAAGTATATCTTGCAAGTGTTTCTTGGTAAAGTTATCCATATATTAATGCTTTGGTTTGCTCGATAGTTTCTTTCAAATAATGATTACGAATAGCGTGTTCTTCCAGTAAATCAACTTCTCTTCCCAATATATCTTCTAAAGCGTATTTCAAGTCAAAGAAATTACTAAAATAATCTGTTACTTGTGCTTTGTCGAAATTAACTATGAAATCAACATCGCTTTCTTTATTAAAACGATTCGTGAGGATAGAACCAAATACGAATAATTTACTAACCTTGTACTTCTTGCACAAGGCAATGATTTTATCCATATTTAATTCAATCAGATTCATGTAGTCATTCTCTTTTTGCAAATATAGTGATTGTTGAAGACAAAACAAAAACGCTAGAAATAACAGATTATTAAGTGTTGGTTATTTTTGATATATTGTCAAGTGTTTGATAGTAAATAGAAGTAAAAATATGAAATTCAAGCCAGCAACTTTATAAATAATATAAAATACTGGCTTTTCTTTTTTATATTACTATTTCTTACTTTCAGCTTCCCAGATTGTATTTAAAACCTGTTGAAAGTTGGCAAGTGGTATATGCTCTATTGATAAAGATTGTTCCGCACGAGTATCCTTTACATGATAACAGGGGCTATTTTGCTGGTAAGGGTTAAACGTGTCACCATTGAAATTTATTTCCGTTAGTTCGTACTTATCGAATCGTATCGAGTTCACAGGGTCGAGTTTGTCGTTAAAGAATCCCAACGTGACCGATCTGGTGTTCATGTAAGTAAAGTTCTGCCATTTATACATTCCAACTAGACAATGGATTTTTTATATGAAGTTACAGGTAAACCTAACCTTTGAGCAACTTCAAGTATATCTATTCCTTTTATTTTTTTTAAACAAAATGCATACTAATCTCTATTATGCCATAGATGAATCTTTATTATTACATACATATCGTTAGAAATATAAAGGTAATAAATATTTATAACTGCGATATTTTTCCCCTTTTCTTTATATAAATAGTATTCTAATAACTAATATTGACATAAAATAGATTCTAAATCATACAAGTTTGTTTATTGAGATTTTTTACACAGATCTAGTAGTTAGGAAACCTATAGCCAGAAGATACATTGTTATATACCATTCTGGCTAAAATTCACCTTACTAAATTTATCAACTTTAGATGCAACTAAAGTAAATTACTCATAATTTCATCCATTTGCTTATCATCAAACTTACTAAGATATATTTCTGTTGTCTTTATATCTTGGTGTCCTAATGCTTGGGAGATTAGAGCTATATTAACACCTGTATTCTTCAAAATGCTAGCAAATATACCCAAACTTACATACTTTGGTTTTCTATCTTTTGTAACCCGAAGCATTAAAGGGGATTTTCCATTAGAAAGCACCTTAGATTTGTAACAAACCACTGATACAGAAGCATTCATACTAAATTCTGGTTGACGTTCTGGTTGACGAAAACCACCCATTTCACCCAAAAATCACGACAATAAAAAAACAGCTACTTTCGTAACTGTCTCATTTTCTGTCGGGGTGACAGGATTCGAACCTGCGACCCTCTGCTCCCAAAGCAGATGCGCTACCGGACTGCGCTACGCCCCGTTTTGAATTCGGATGCAAAGGTAATCATTGAAATTGAAAAAACAACGGTTTAGGGAGATTTATTTACAAGGATAGAGGGGGGATCAGAAAAGATGTAACTATTTTTTCACGGTTTCGTCACCGGATCGTCACAAACTTTGGTTTTATTTGCTATAACCAAATATATAATCCAATCTGTAGTCTTTTCTTAAAAGAAAGAGCTGCTCCGACTCAGAACAGCTCTTCTTATTTTATAGACCTAAGGACTTATTGGGGGTATCACCCAATTCAAATACCAATTCGCCACCGGAGATGATTTCGTCATGGGAAATCCACAATCGGTCGAGCGGTTTGCCATTCAGCCAGATCTTTTGGATATAGACATTTTCGGGGGGAATTGTTCAGGGCCTTTACCATAAACTTCTTGCCGGGATAAAATTTCGGATCGAGTTTCAGCACAGCTTCATTGAAGACAGGCCTGGTCGGTTCGTATAGGGTTTTGAAGAATAGTTAAATAAAAAAGGCACATGATGATCGGGTTCGTTGGGATGATTATAGTAATCACTCCACAGAAAATCCTTCGTCGTACGGTCGAAGAAAAGTTCCAATTCCTGAATAAAGAAAACCTCTCCCCTCAATGCCTTCATACCCTCGATATCGTGAGGCACAAACCAACCTTGCTGAAACGGATTACTCTCGACACAACCTTGTCCCTACCGTTTTTCCCTGCCAGTTCAGTCATCGATCTTTATTCTGACGGGCCTGAAATCAGCGCACTTCGGACTTCCAGACATTCCGGTAAGCCTGACTTTTCCGATATAGGCCCGGGCTTTATCCTGGTCTCCCAGACTCTCCCATAACTTACCCGTACTCCAATCTAAATAAGCCTATTCCAGGGGGTCGGATAAATTCCCGGATACGAATCCCTGTTCCCCGTTTCCGAATTTTTTCATCGAATTCTCGCAATACTCCGCTACTTTCCGGGCATAGAAACCACGGATTCCTTTCCATCAGGAGTACAACGCATCCATCCCTGTATCGTATGGTCATTAACCTTTTCTACACGTTGTTCGGAGTTCCTTAATCCGGATAAGCTGAAAACCACAAAGCAGTTATCTTTCGAATAACTGCTTTGTGGTTAAAGGGTGGAAGATCGGGCTCGAACCGACGACCTTCGGAACCACAATCCGACGCTCTAACCGACTGAGCTACATCCACCATTTTGCTTTTGCGCTTGCAAAGATAAGGAGAATCTGTTATTCTGCAAACAAAATACCAAAAAAAATGTCTAAAATTCAGTTTTAGTCGTTCCATCCAAAACAATAAACTTGCATTCAAGTATTTACCGAGGAGGGATTTCTATATTTCCAGCTTCAATCTCACGGGCGGCATACTCCAACTGTTCGTACCATTCTTCACCATACCGAGCGATCAAAGCCTGTTTTAAAAAACGATACAACGGCATACCTGCTTGCTCACCTTTTAGCCGGGCACATCCGCAAATATCCCAACGGTTGTAATTCAGCGCTTCAAATCCTTCGTATTTTGTCACCCGGATCGGATATAAATGACAAGAAATCGGTTTACGAAAATCACACTTCCCTTCAGACCAGGCTTTTTCGATCGCACACCAACAACTTCCTTTTTCTTCTATGGCATAAGCACATTCTCCCCCTTGAATCAATGGGGTCACCAAATCCCCATCCTGATCGATCACCGAGAAACCTTGTTCCTTAACAGCTGCAATCCCTTCGGGTTTCATATAAGCCCGGATATTTTCATAGTTCGTCTCGATCCGCACCGGCTCATCCTCTTCCAAAGGGGCCCCCGAATCTCCTTCGACACAACAAATTCCCCTGCACTGCGCTAAATCACAACAAAACTTTTTTACAAAAATATCGAAACTTACGATTGTATCCTCTATCTGTATCATAGTCGAAAACCGACAACTATATGGTTTTGTTTATCATATTCATAAAGTCTGCAAAGTTTACAAACTTTACAGACTTTATAAATCATTTATTCCTGTTATTTTATCAAGCTTTTTCCGGTCATTTCTGCAGGCTGGGCAATTCCCATAATCTGCAGGATGGTTGGAGCGACATCAGCCAAAACACCGTTATTCAAAGCCTTTCCCTTTTCGTCGGTCACCCAAATGCAAGGCACCGGATTCAGCGAATGAGCCGTATTCGGAGTACCGTCGGGATTGACAGCATTGTCGGCATTTCCGTGATCGGCAATAATCAATACATCGTAACCATTGGCCTGAGCGGCAGTCACAACCTTTTCGACGCAACGGTCGACCGTTGCTACTGCCTTTTGGATCGCTGCATACACACCGGTATGTCCCACCATATCTCCGTTAGCGAAATTCAGGCAGACAAAATCAGCTGATTTGGCATTCAATTGTTCTACTAATTTTTCCGCCACTTCAGGAGCCGACATCTCGGGTTGTAAATCATAGGTAGCCACTTTCGGCGAAGGCACCAAAATCCGGCTTTCGCCTTCAAACTGCGCTTCACGTCCTCCGTTGAAGAAGAAAGTCACATGAGCATATTTCTCTGTCTCGGCAATCCGCAACTGTTTCAAACCGGCCTTACTGATCACCTCTCCCAAGGTATTCTCTACATTCTCTTTATTAAACAGAATATGCAGACCTTCAAAAGTAGCGTCGTAAGGAGTCATGCAACAATAATACAAAGGCATCTTCTTCATCTGCTGTTCGGGGATATCCCGTTGGGTCAAAGCAATAGTCAATTCTTTAGCGCGGTCGTTACGATAGTTGAAAAAAATCACCATATCACCCGGTTCGATCACACCCACAGGCCGATGGTCGCTTCCGACATGTACGATCGGTTTGATAAATTCGTCGGTAATCCCTTCGTCATAAGACTGTTGGATACTTACCTCCACATGCTGCGTAGGAGTACCGATTCCATTCACAATCAAATCATAGGCTTCCTTTACACGCTCCCAACGATTATCCCGATCCATAGCATAATAACGACCGATGACAGAAGCGATCCGTCCGGTCGATTTGTCCATATGAGCCTTCAATTCTCTTATGAATCCCAGTCCGCTTTTCGGATCGGTATCCCGGCCATCCATAAAACAGTGAACAAAAGTTTTGGCTATTCCAAATTCTTTAGATACATCACATAGTTTCTTCAGATGCTCCAAAGAGCTATGTACTCCACCATCCGATACCAAGCCCATAAAATGTACTTGTTTTTTATTGTCACGGGCATAAGTAAAAGCCTTCACAATCTCGGGATTCTGCATAATCGAATTATCCCGGCACGCTTTGTTGATCCGTACCAAATCCTGATTCACCACCCGTCCGGCACCGATATTCAAATGGCCGACTTCAGAATTACCCATCTGGCCATCCGGCAAACCGACATTTTCTCCACAAGTCAGTAATTGAGCATGCGGATATTTTTCCGACAATGAATTCATAAAAGGAGTCGGGGTATTAAAAATAGCATCCGTCTTATCATGCTTCCCGATTCCCCAACCGTCTAAAATCATCAATAATACTTTATTCATATCTGTTTTTATTTATTGTTATTGCTTAAAATCACTACAATCATTTGTTTACAAAGTTAATTTATTATCCCGACTTTCTCCCGAAAGTACCGATTTTTAGCGGAATAATTTTTACGGAAACGTTTTTATCGTCACTCTGGCAATTCAAATTTTTTCAAACGGTTTATACTCAAAAACGCCCTAATCTTTGTAAGGTACTATCCCAAACAAATATTTATAAAAATTTTAGTACTATGTATTGCATAATACTATATTAATCCATATATTTGTTCCGTAAAACCAAAGAAGAAGCGCTTATGAACATAGAAAACACACAGGCTCAAATGCGGAAGGGGATACTCGAGTACTGCATTTTACTGATCATCGCCCGAAACGACGCCTACGTCCAGGACATTATCAATAAGCTGAGAGCTTCGAAAATGCTGGTGGTAGAAGGTACCGTTTATCCTCTACTCACCCGATTAAAGAACACCGGATTGCTGGCCTATCGCTGGGAAGAATCGACACAGGGCCCTCCCCGGAAATATTACAACATCACCGAACAAGGACGTCAATTCCTGCAAGCCCTGGAAACTTCGTGGGAAGAACTGACGACAGCTATCGAAATCCTAAAAGCACCACATACACCTCAATAACAAACATCATGAAAAAAACATACAACATCAATCTCAACGGTCAGGTATTTTGTATCGACGACGATGCTTGTCTGAAACTCCAATCTTACATAGACACCCTGGAAAGTCATTATCTGAAAGAAGAAGACGGCCGGGAAATCATGGCCGATATCGAAAGCCGGATCGCCGAATTACTGAAAGAAGCGCTCGGTAAAGGATACAAACAAGTGGTTACCATGGAAGATATCGACCAAATCATTCGGATCATGGGTAGTCCTGACGTAATCATCGACGAAGATACGGACAAGAGCACAGAACCGATAAAACGGAAACTATACCGGGATACCGACGAATCTGTTCTGGGGGGCGTAGCTTCAGGAATAGCAGCTTATTTCGATATTTCGGTGGTATGGATAAGAATTGCTTTTGTCTTGTTAGCGTTTTTCTACGGAGTAACGATCCTTGTTTATATTATCCTTTGGATCGCCACACCTGCAGCAGTGACCGCCAGACAAAAAATGGAAATGAAAGGAGAAAAAATCAATGTTTCCAATATCGAGAAAAATATCCGGGATACCTATGACGATCTAAAAAAAAACTCCGGTATCCAAAAATTCTTCACCGGAATAGAAAACGGTGCTAAAACCTGTTTTCAGAAACTGAACACTATTTTAAGGAAATGCCTTAAGATCGTGTTCAGTGTGTTGTCTGTCGTGGGATTGCTGGCAGGAACCTTTCTGTTTATCCTGGTTTTCTGGTGTCTGCTGTATCCCGAAAGCGTTACAAATTTCAGCATTTATCATATTCTATGCAGCTCCATATCGTCAGAGCTATTACTGACTTTGAAAATCATCCTTTTACTCACCCTGAATATCCCTTTATTACTGATCATCTATATCTCGGCCCGTTATTTATTCCAGTTCAACTGGAATAAGATTTTCCTTCTAACGGCAATCGGTTGCTGGTTTCTTGCCGGATTCGCAGGTATCATCATCACGATACAGCAAAGTCTGAGCTATAGTGATGTCACAGAAGAAACGGAGGGCCATTCTTTTATCACCGCCGACACGACCTCGCATAAATACCTGTTGAAGATCGATGATCTGCCTCAGGTCAGCGAGAATAGTAACATCATCCATACAAACAGATATTTTGCAAATATACTGGCATTCGACAGTATTCCCCCCAAAGAGATCTATCTCAAAACTTTTATCCGTGCGATTCCAAGTACTTTTTCCCGGCCTTCCCTGACGATTCAGAAAAAAATCAGAGGCATCCATACCCCGGATCATTTCAGGCCGTTGAATACCATCCGATACCATTGGGAACAAAATGGAAACGAACTGACCCTGGACAATTATTTCAAAATACACCCCCCTCATTGGAAAGGGCAGGAAGTAGAAGTCACTATCCGGATTCCTGAAGGAGATACCCTGGTCATCCAGGGAAGTAATAAAATAAGAAATAATATCATTCATTCCTGTATTCCTTTCCAGGGATATAAGAAAAACTATACCACTGTCATGAAAAACGGACTGTTGGAGATAGTGAAATGAAATAATTTTCTCACTGATTTTAACCGATGAATGGGGGGAACCAAAAGTCCGGAAACCGACTTTCGGCCCCTCATTTATAATAAACGAAATTTCGTCTTGTTTGTCCAGGTTAGCTTCAATAAATCGGCACCTTCCCAAATTCCCACTCCCTGATACTCTTTTCCTCCCCGACGATAGATCTCGTCCAACCAGGGTAAAAGCAAATCTCCTTCTTCGAGTCTTCCCTGATAAGCCGCCACATAAGCCGCCACAATCAATCCACCATAAAACTCCAACCCTTGTATTTCACGAATTCGTCCTCCTGTATCGACCACATCTTTCACCCGTCCTTGTTCAAGAATCACATATCCATTCTTCACCAATGGAAATCCCGGCAAACAGATATAATTAGCAGCAATCTTTCTCATCAAACGGTATTTATCGTCTTCGCAAACTTTGTTTCAGCCTTTTCTCCGTTTCCCGGGAAACATAAGGCCGATAAAGATAAGTACCCCAGGCTTCCCCTCCCATTTCGTCCAATTTTACCAATTTTTCCTTTTTAGCAGGAGGAGTTTTTTTACCTTTCACCGGTTTGATATATTTTGCCGGAGGCATCGTATCCAGGAAAGTAATCACCAGCCGGTTATACACCGAATCGGCATATTGCGACCAATTGTAACTACGTTTTAACGTATCGAAATCGACCACCAGATCTCTCACCCGTAAAGTATCGTTACCGTCGGCAGAAAGAAAATACGAGCGAATCCGCCGGTTTTGGGTATTCTGGAGAGAATCGAAATGAATCGTCGTTCCGAATTTATATAATCCCGGAACAATACTATCGACGGTTATCGTGAAAACACTATCCAATTTTAAGGTATCCACCAACGGGAAATAGTTGACAGAATCTTTCGACTTCAACTCATTGAGCACTTTTTCAATAGCTGTGAGTTGCCGGTGTATACTATCGATAACCACATCATACATCTTCGAAAACAGGACCGTCTGAGCCGAATAATAATATAAACAAGAGTCGAATTCCGCTTTGTCGATATGGTATTTCCGGAATACATCGTTGTAATATTCATAATTTTTCAGTTCATTGTATCCCTGCCCTATTCCCCGGTACACCGACAAGGTTCCGTCGACTTTATGCAAATCGATCAGCAGGTTTGTGAACTGCTCTTTATTCAAAGGTACCTTTTTAGATTCACAACCTCCAATGATTCCCCCCACACACGCCATGATGATTAGTATTCCTTTCCGGATAAATGATATCATAAATCTTTTTTTATAAGCTTAAACAACTGAGAAGAAAAAATAAATTCATTCAGATACGGATTATCCGTATGTGCAATTTGCTCTTTCGAACCTTCCCATTCCTTGCGTCCTTCGTGAATAAACACGATTTTTTCCCCGATTTCGAAAACAGAATTCATATCGTGTGTATTGACGACCGTCGTCATATTATATTCATGGGTAAGCTCGCTGATCAAATTATCGATAACGATAGAAGTCAAAGGGTCCAAACCCGAGTTAGGTTCGTCACAGAACAAAAATTTCGGCTGCAGAACAATAGCCCGGGCGATAGCCACCCGTTTTTTCATACCTCCACTGATCTCCGAGGGATACAGATCTTCGGCTTTATTCAGTTCCACCCGATGCAGGCAAAAGAGTGCCCGTTCTCTTTTCTCCTCGTAGGAAAGATCGGAAAACAGGTTGAGGGGAAACATCACATTTTCCAATACCGTTTGTGAATCGAACAAAGCCCCTCCCTGAAACACCACTCCGATTTCTTCCCGCAAAGATTTGAGTTGTTTGGAATTCATCGTCGTCAAATCGCGGTCACCGTAATAAATATGACCGGTCGTAACCGAATGCAAGCCGATCAGGGATTTCAGCAAGACCGTTTTACCGGACCCACTTTTCCCGATGATCAGATTCACTTTACCGGCTTCAAAAGTGATATCGATGTCCGATAATACCTTTTTATTATCGAAAGATTTACCCAAAGCTTCAACACGTATCATTACAGCATAATTTGAGTTAATACCAGGTTAGCGGTCAATATAGCGATACTACTATCGACCACAGCTTTCGTCCCGGCTTTACCGACTTCCCGGGCTCCCCCCTGGACGTAATATCCATAAAAAGCAGGGATTGAGGTAAATATAAAAGCAAAGAACAAGGTCTTTACGATCGAATAGGTCACATAGTAAGGATTGAAGGAAAAATGAAGGCCATAAACAAAATCTTCAAAATTGACAACTCCACTGATCAATCCGGAAATGATTCCCCCTAAAATACCGATAAAAACACTGAAGATATAAAGGATCGGATTAATCACCAGAGAAGCTAAGATCTTCGGTCCCACCAAATAAGAAACCGAATTGACTCCCATGGTTTCCAAAGCTTCTATCTGCTCGGTAATCCTCATACTCCCGATCTCGGAAGCGATATTACTACCGATTTTACCGGCTAAAATCAAGCTGACGATCGTCGATGAAAATTCCAGCAACATCGTTTCCCGGGTCAGGTAACCGATCAAATACCGGGGCAATAATGGACTCTGCATATTATAAGCAGTCTGCAAAGTCAGCACCGCTCCGATAAAAAAAGAAATAATCACTACTAAGACAATTGAATTCAAGCCTAACTTTTCAAATTCAACTATTACTTCTTTAGTATAGACACTTCTTTTTTCCGGACGGGAAAAGGCTTTTCTAATAAAAATAAGATAGCTACCCAACTTATATAAAAACTTCATATTCCTGTCGGTTAAGAAAAACAAGGTAAAAATATAAATTATTCATGGATTTACGCGTTCCTACTCTCATAAAGTTCCTAAATCGGCTCAAATCCGGTACTGCGGCAGGGAATAAAAGCTATCTCAAAGGGGAATCGGCGGAATAATTTCAGGATTCTGAAAAAAGTAGTATATTTGGTATATTATTTGAAAGCTATTTTAAAAAGAGGAACTTTAAATATACAACTACGAATGAATCCAAATTCCTACTGCTTAATTATGGCCGGGGGTATCGGAAACCGTTTCTGGCCGGTAAGTAACCGCCGTTGTCCCAAACAATTTTCTGATATCCTGCACTGTGGAAAGAGCTTTATCCGTCAAACTTACGAACGTATTTCCCAGATTTTCCCCAATCATCGTATTTTTATCATCACCGGAGAAGAATATGAAGATATCATCAAAAGACAACTCCCGGAAATACCGGATTCCAATATATTGAAGGAACCTTATGTCAGAAACACCGCCCCTTGTATCGCTTATGCCGCTTATAAAATCAAAGGTCTGAATCCGGATGCGTATATCGTCACTATCCCTTCCGACCATTTTATCAGCAACGATCAGGCTTATTTGAACGACATCCAGGAGGGGTTATCTTTTATCGAGAAACAAAAGGGACTGCTCACGATCGGCATCACTCCTACACGTGCCGAGACAGAATACGGATACATTCAGGTGAAATCGAAAGACAATACACAAAAAATATCACAGGTCAAGACTTTCACCGAAAAGCCCAACCAAGAACTGGCCAATATGTTTTTCGATTCCGATGAGTTTTTGTGGAATGCAGGTATTTTTATCTGGAGTGTTCAGGATATCATCCAGGAATTCAAGACCCATATGTTCGATCTGCACGCCCTTTTCAATACGGAATGTAAACTGAATACCCCGGCCGAACCTGCTTTCATCAAGAGTGTATACGGGCAATGCCACAATGTATCGATCGATGTCGGTATTATGGAAAAATCACAACATGTTTATGTATTAAAAGGGAATTTCGGCTGGTCGGACGTCGGTACCTGGCATGCTTTTCACGCCCTTTGTGATAAAGACGACCACAACAATGTCACCAATTCGGATAAAGTGGTGCTTAACGATTCGAACGACTGTATTGTGAACGTTCCTCCCCGAAAAAATGTCGTCGTTCAGGGCGTCGATAACCTGATCATTGCTGAAAAAGACAACTACCTGATGATTTGTCACCGCAAAGACGAAGATAAAATCAAACGCTTCGAAAAGTTTTTCCGCCATAAAAAATGAGGGTGACCACTTAAACTCAGATCGGTGAAGCCAGCATCCGATCCTAATGAATCAGCCTATCAGCTTCACCGATCTGAGTTCATTTACCTAGGGACATTCAGTAAATACTATAAAATTAGCCAACTAATTCATACATAAAATAT
>ERZ839767.1395-NODE-1395-length-36878-cov-27.388887_pt1 | contig 36878 bp, 26 predicted proteins | sample MGYA00519879_ERZ839767 | MGnify/ENA primary metagenome ERZ839767 (study PRJEB31850, sample SAMEA3708852) | human gut metagenome | biome: human gut; feature: human-associated habitat; material: faeces | place: China | collected 2014 ... | reverse complement strand
GATACGTTAGTCCGGAATTTACGCCTATGGAGAGTACAAGAACTTGTGAGTAGATAGATATTTATATCATCAAAAGCATACTCGTTGAAGTAGGAATGAAACATGGAAGTTTATAACTTTTTATAAGTTTTCAGTAACGGGGAAGGAATGAACAAACGGAAAAAAGTGATTACAGCTTTGTGTATCATGCTGGCTTCCAGCTCTCCGTTTGGAATCTACCGGTTGATCCAATGGGACAATGAAACCCGGCAGAAAGAAGAAGAGGCGAAAGTGCGGGAAGCACAGGAAGCAAAAGAAGCCGATGAAGAAGCTTATAAGCAGGCGAAAGAGTATATGAGAGACTACCGGATCGAGATGCAGGAACAGATGCAGGCGGCCGGAATCGATGATATCAAGGTTGGGTACAAAAGGTATGAGTGTTATGGGCTGAATTATAAATTCGAAGGAAAAGAATCGGGCTATCAGTATTTCTATTATGAACTGAAGTATTATTCGGAATCGATCGATACCATTTTTGAAGCGTGCGCAGAGACTGGGGAGTATGATTCTTTTGTGGAACTGATGGAAAAAGAGTGCGAGGCAAAGGAACATCGTCCGCAGGTTTCCGGATTTCACAAGATCCATATCGGAGACAGGAACTATGGTGTACGAGTGGAAGACAAGGAGGATGAGGAAAATCTGACCATCTACCGGGATATCCACCTGTATTATACGTTGGAGCAGAAAGAAGATGGTGTTGATCTGTATGAAAATACTGATCTGGTTTATTCCACAAGACCGGGGGTCGAAGTGCCGGAGAAAGAGGAGCCGGATGTCAGTGGCAGTGGAAGCACAAAGCACAATGGTGGAAGTAGTTCTGGCGGAAGCGGCTATGGCTCTTTCCATGGATCTGCCGGCGGAAGCGGTTCCGGGTCATTCAGCGGCTCTTACGGTGGTTCCTATTCCGGAAAAAAGACAGATCCTTATGATGTATATGACTACGGCGATCCGGATGATTTTGCAGAAGAGTGGGCAGAGGACTTTGGAGACGGAGATTATGATGACGGATATGAAGATGCCTATGACTACTGGGAAGATGAATATGATGATTAAAATTTTTACTCTGTTGCCACTGTGGGGATTCGTGAGAGAATTGCGGGAAGAAAGAGCATAAAAAGAAAGGGCGCCCGGCGAATATAAAAATCCAGAAGTACTTACTGCATAGAGAAAGTCAGCTATACAGTAAGAAACTTCTGGATTTTTGCAGTATCCGATAAAGTCCGGAAGCATATTTGCAAAAGACTCAGGAGTCTTTTGCGGTCTGGATGCGTAAGCAACAAATATCCTTGTGGAACAGGTATTGATGTGGTTGTGCTATTTTATTTTACAAGTTCCATAACCCATCTTCCGTTGGTGAAGTCGGGGATGTTGACGACTGCTCCGCCGCGGGCAACGGACATTTCGGAGAGGGCGGTGATGGCCATCCAGGAGGCGGCATCGTAGACGTCTACAGGCATCGGGCTGTCTTCCCGCAGGCACAGGAAGAACTGTTCGAATTCGAGCCAGTCCATGCCGCCGTGGCTGCCCTGTACGCCTTCTTCAAGAAATTTTTTCCAGATCGGGTGGTCGTAAGTTTCAGCGTAGGTGTCAGCATTGCCGCTGCACTCTTTTCGCCAGTCAAAATCGTGGTCACGGTCTTCTTTGCGGTCGATGAAGACAGAATCGGTAGCTTCTTCGTACATGCCTTTGGTTCCACGGACGGTAAAATTACGGCTGTAGTATCTCGGCAGTGTGGTGTCGAGAGTCAGCTGGATGGTTTCTCCGTTTGCACAGCGAATCATCGTGGTGATGATATCACCCTGCGCAAAATGTGCCTGTTTCAGTTTCTCGTCATCGCTCTTATTCTGCAGAATGAACTCGTGGAGTCCTGCAGATTTGGAAGCGAAGGAAGACAGTGTCAGCATCCGGTTTCCGTGGTTGATGTTCAGAATCTTGGCAATCGGACCAAGATCGTGAGTTGGATAATTTTCGCAGTTTCTGGACAGATAGTTTCTCAGGCGGTAATGTCTGTTTTCTTTTCCGTAAGCGATCTCATCCCGCAGATCATGCTGATATCCCCCGGCGCAGTGAACGATTTCTCCGAGCACGCCCTGTTCTACCATGTTTAACACCATCAGTTCTCTGCGGCCGAAGCAGCAGTTTTCCAGAAACATGAACGGGGTTTTGGTTTTCTCGTAAGCATCGACCAGCTTGTAGCAGTCTTCCAGAGAATAAGCACCGCCGACTTCCATGGCTACGGCTTTACCGGCATACATGGCTGCCAGAGCGATCTCTACATGAGATTCCCAGGCAGTTGCGATGATGATCGTATTGACCTCTTCGTTTGCAATAATTTCTTTATAATCGGTAGAAACAAATGGGGTTGGCTGTCCGGCAGCCTCCACTACTTTAGCGCCTTCCTGTGCACGGTCTTCGTAGACATCACAGACAGCGACAACCTGTTCTTTCTGAGCCAGAACAATATTTTCCAGCAGATCTTTTCCACGGCATCCAAGACCGATATATCCGATTTTAATGTTATTCATTAGAGTCTCTCCTTTATGTGTCTTTTTATAACCATTTAGTAGGCAGAGTTCTGCGAGGTTTTTTACTCTCGTAATGGCGAATATGCCGAATGATTATATTCTGAGGTTTATTATACACAGATACCGGGATTTGACAAGGAAAGTAAAATCTAAATATTATGAAAAATCGTAACTATTCAGTAGCCACTGTCCCGCGAGGTGTTTTGACATGAATATGTCAAAATCCCGAGACATACAAGCCAAAATGCCATCACCGAAGGTGATTTACGCGAGCAACGAGTCAAAGTCCGTGCTTGCACGGAACCTTGAGGAGTGCCGCGATAACGATAAAAACTCGCAAAGCGTGTTTTTATCGTTTAAATGCATTTTGGCTCGTAACTGTGAAGGTACTGAACAGTTACGAAAAATCAAAAAAAAGTGAGTGAGAATCTTGTGTTTCATATGGGAAATTTCTATAATAAAAGAAGAATCGTTTGAAAAAATGAGAAGATTTCTGAGGGCTACAAACATAATGTAAAGGAGACAGGAAATTATGAAATTTACCAATGGTTACTGGCTGCTTCGTGATGAGATGAAAGCTGCCTATGCAGTAGAGTACGGAAGTCACCGGGTATACGGGCAGGAACTGACGATGTATCTGCCGTGCTCACATATCGTGGATCGGGGAAGCTGTCTGAATATCCCGCTTCTGACGGTGACACTGTCCAGTCCGATGGACGGTGTGATCAAAGTGTCTGCGGTGCATCATGACGGAGCCGTATATAACGGACCTTTTGCAAAGATTTATACCGGCGATGCGCATGTGCGGATCGAGGAGAATGAGGAGCAGCTGATCTATCAGACGGGCTCTCTGAAAGCGGTGATCGATAAAGCACCGAGTGGATACAAGATGGCATTTTATGAGGGAGATACTTTCCTCACAGAGTCGAGTTTCCGGAATCTTGCCTATATGCAGGACACAAAAACCGGGAAAAACTATATGCTGGAGCAGATGTTCCTCGATGTGGCTGAATATGTCTACGGATTCGGGGAACGTTTCACGCCGTTCGTAAAAAACGGACAGGTAGTGGAGATGTGGAACGAGGATGGCGGAACTGCCAGTGAGATTGCCTATAAAAATATCCCGTTCTATGTGACAAATAAAGGCTACGGTATCCTGGTGGACAACGAGGGCGATGTGGCGTATGAGATCGCCAGTGAGAAGGTAGAACGGGTCCAGTTTTCCGTGGAGGGGGAACGTCTGGGTTATTATGTGATCAGTGGAAAAACGCCGATGGGAACCGTAGAAAAATACACAGAACTGACCGGAAAACCGGCATTGCCGCCGGCATGGTCGTTCGGATTGTGGTTGACGACTTCTTTTACTACGAATTATGATGAGGCGACCACTTCCGGTTTTATTCAGGGCATGGCAGACCGGGAGATTCCGCTGCATGTGTTCCATTTTGACTGTTACTGGATGGATGCCTATGAGTGGTGTAACTTTGAATGGGATCCAGCGACATTCCCGGATCCGAAAGGCATGCTGAAACGGTATCATGATCGCGGGCTTCACATCTGTGTATGGATCAATCCGTATATCGGACAGAAATCCTGTCTGTTCAAAGAGGGAAAGGATCATGGTTATCTGGTTAAGAAAACAGACGGAAGCGTATGGCAGACGGATCTGTGGCAGCCGGGTATGGCACTGGTTGATTTTACGAATCCGGATGCTGTGGCATGGTATCAGGGAAAGTTAAAGACGCTGCTGGATATGGGCGTGGATTGCTTTAAAACTGATTTTGGTGAGAGAATCCCGGTGAAAGAAATCGAGTATTTTGACCATTCCGATCCGGTGAAAATGCATAATTACTATACTTATCTGTATAATCAGGCAGTTTTCGAATTACTGGAGCGTGAGAGGGGAACCGGCGAAGCTGTACTGTTCGCGCGTTCTGCCACCGTCGGTGGTCAGCAGTTCCCGGCACACTGGGGCGGTGACTGTTCTGCAAGCTATGTTTCCATGGCAGAGACTCTTCGTGGAGGACTTTCTCTGTCTCTGGGTGGATTTGGTTTCTGGAGTCATGATATCAGTGGATTCGAGAGCACCGCACCGGCGGACATCTACAAACGGTGGTGTCAGTTTGGCCTGTTAAGTTCTCACAGCCGGCTGCACGGTTCGTCTTCTTACCGTGTGCCGTGGATGTTTGATGAAGAGGCATGTGATATTCTGCGGGAGTTTGTCAATCTGAAATGTCGTCTGATGCCATACCTGTACGGGCAGGCTGTGCGCTCACACAAAGAAGGCCGTCCGGTACTGCGCCCGATGTTCCTGGATTTCCCTGAGGATCGTGCGTGCGATACCCTGGATCGCCAGTATATGTTCGGTGATTCCCTGTTAGTGGCACCAATCTTTAAGGAGAACGGTGAAGTGCAGTATTATCTGCCAGAGGGCACCTGGTATAATCTGATCACAGGAGCAGAGGTGACCGGTGGAAAATGGCAGAAAGAGACGCATGATTACCACAGTCTGCCACTGATGATCCGTCCGAACAGCATCCTGCCGCTTGGAAATAATGACCAGAAACCAGATTATGATTATGAGGATGGTATTAGCCTTCTGGTATCTGCGTTTGATGAGGGAGCCGAAGCGAAAACTGAGATACCGGATCTGAAAGGAGAGACGGTGATGACGGTGACTGCGAAACGTGTGGGAGATGAGATTCACCTGCATGTGGAAGGCGGAAACGGAAATTATACGGTGAAGAGCCTTTCGGGTTGCAAGGTAGTTGTGGAAGCGTAAGAATCTGCGGGGACAGAGAAGAAATACCGAAGCGTATCCGTAGAAATGTCAGAAAAGCCATAATGCGAAAATAAAATTATAAAATTATATCACCACAAAGAAAAAGCATGCATACAGAAGCGAAAAAATCCTGTATGCATGCTTTTTTGATGCATTGCATATTAAAAATTGATCTGGTGAATCAATTTGCTTACATAAGATGCGTAGAACACTGCTGGATGTATCTGGATTCTGTGTCGGTCGTGGGAGACTGCAGTTGAAAAAGTGCTGTGTGCGGATCAGTTGCCGGCAGCCGTACCGCGCTCCGCCCAGCGAAACCATTTTTGTGGAAATTCAAAGACAAACAGGATGCCAAGCACGATCGCCACCGCGATCTTCAAAGTCTGGAATCCACGGTCAGAAGCTTTGGCCAGCTGATCCGTCACGACATAATAGGCAGTCCAGTAGATCCCTGCTCCCGGAACCAGCGGGAAGATGCCTGCAACGAGAAAGATCGTCACCGGGCAGTGGCGCCGGACCGCACTGAGCCTGGAGAGAAAAACGACAAGAACCGTAGCAAAAAAGGTGGAACCGAAGAGCCCGCAGCCAGCCAGCAGTAACTTGTAGCAGATCCAGCCACAGCCTCCGGCCAGACCACAGTTTACATAATATTCCTTTGGCACCTGGAAGAGCAGGGCGAAGGCAATCGTACCGACGAAAGCGGTAAGAAATTCGAAAAACAGATGTACAGACATAAAAAGATACCCCCCCCTGAGAGAAAGATGAATATATTGGATTTACGCGAGCAACGAGTCAAGGTCCGTGCCTGTACAAGAGCCTGATGACTGCCGCGATAACGAGTAAGCTTCGAGAAGTGTATGTTATCTCTTTTTATAAAATCCATCGGGATGACAAAAACTGCATGGAGTCATAGACATAGAAAGTTACGAATTATGGCAGAACCGCACCGCCCACAAAATGGTGATACCCGATCATTACAAGACCGACGCCCATTGCGATACTGAACGTGACAAGCAGTGCGTCCAGCATGCGGACCGCACCGGCAATATAGTCCTGGTCGGCGATATCGCGGATGCCGTTCGTAAACGCCACACCGGGAACCAGTGGGATGATGGAACCGATGATAATCTCACTCAGATGATGTCCAAGTCCCAACTGATAGATCAGGACGGCGATGAAAGTCACAAACATGCCACCGGATATATTCGTTGCGATCTTGGAAAGCTGTCCTTTCACTATGCACAGCAGATAGACATACAGCAACAGACCGGCGATAAAAGCCACGATACAGTCCACCGGATCACCGCCGAAGAGATAACAGAAGCATCCGCTGCCCACGCCGGAAGCAAGGATCTGGCAGAGATTTCGCTTGGTAGGCATCTGCTGGATATCCTGAAGCTTCTGATAGGCTTCCTCCGGTGTATAGAATCCGTGTTCAATCTCACGGGAGAGCTGGTTGACCGCAGTGACACGGTCGAGCCGGGTAGCACTCAACGGGATGTGGCGCACCCAGGCAAAGTTTTGATCCGAGTTGCTGTCAGCCGTGAGAAAGAAACCACTGCTTAAGACAAACGGATCACACGAGTCGATGCCGTAGGCATGGGCGATCCGGTTGATGGTTTCCTCTACACGGAAAATCTCCGCGCCGCTCGCCAGCAGGATATCCCCGGCAAGTGCCGCCACATTTAACGCCATACGGTTATGTTCTTTTTCTACAGTTTCCAAAATAAAATCCCCCATTGTACACAAAAGATGCGGATACAGAAATAGAAAGATTTCGGAATGTATTCGCGTATGGTATGACTCTAACACATTTTCGAAAGAAAACAAAGAAAAACCGATACATTTTCAGCAGAAAATCAGGAGACATTTCACCATGTGTATGAGGAAAAGCAGCCGGAATCGATGGAAACGTATGGAAACGGTGGGATTTTTTGCTTGTTTTGAAATAGGTCTTGACGGGGGCAAGGAATATCTGTAATATATTCAAGAAGTGCGTCCACCCGGCTGGGAAAGCTGGCGGGTGGGAATGAGAAATGGTAATGTTGACGATACGGATCTTCCCGGAAGGGGAGAGATAAGAAAGAGAAAAGAGGTAACCGGCGGACCTGGGGTTGACTTGAGGGATGACGGTTATAAAAAGAGGACAAGTATATGAAAGATTGGAAAAATGTGACACTGGTGCCAGAGTTTGACGAGCAGGGTGTTGCCTGCTATCGGCTGGATGGCGGGGATTATCTGAATGAGTATTATGTGGTTTCGGAGGCGGAGACGAGAAAGCTTCTGAACACACCGGAGATTGTCGGGTATGAGGTTTATAACTGCCTGATTCCGTCGACTTCTCAGATGTTATATTATCTGAAAGAACAGAAGAAAGTGACAACGGCGAATATCTTATCGATTCTTCGCGGGGCGCTGAATTATCCGCTGGAGGAGAGCTGCTACCGGGAGCACATTCGTGTGCATGATATCAGTTTCTTATCCAGTGAGCGTGTATTTCAGGAGGAAGAGATTGCGGGACTGGAGATCAAATACAGTAAGCTGACGATGGTACCGGACAGCACGTTGATGATCGGAGATATCATTGCGAGTGGAGAGACGTTGATCCACTGTCTGCGTTATGTGACCGATTTTTACCGGAATCACGGAGCAAAACTTCGGAATATTATCATCTTTACGATTGGTGGAACGAAGGGTATCGAGATCCTGGAGGATCTGACCCGGGATATTCGGGAGTTCTGGCCGGAATTTGAAGGATTTATCACGGTATATTATGAAGGAATCTTCGGTATGTATGAAGATAAGGGTGTATCCGGCATCAACCTTCCAAATGTGGACTTTTACTGGAAGGGTGGTATCGTGGCTCCGGAATTCCGTCGGGAGACACTTTCCATGTGCAGCCCTCTGTTTGAAAAATGTATTATCTATGATGGCGGTGCGAGACGTTACGAGATTCATGAGCATGTAGAAGAAGTGCTGGAGTTCTGGAACGGGATCAAAGAACGCGCCGGTCAGATTGATTTTGGAACTTTACTGGAAGAAAAACTCGGTTATGAACTTCCGATCAGTTACGAAGACTGGATCCATGCAAACCATTATGAAAAGATCCGTCCTGCAGATACAAAATGGCTGTATCGCCAGGAACAGGGATATGTGGAGAGCATGAAGAACATTACATTAGAAGAACTGGCGCAGCAGCGGATTGATGAATTTACCGGTGCACTGCGTAAATATATTCTGTAATGGAATCAGCCGAAAGACAAATAAGGTTATGGAAACAAACTGAGACGGGAGAAAACAAATGAAAAAAGAGACAGAACAGAAAGTAGACATCGATTACGCGGATCGCGTCGTACCGGAGGAAGGAAAGAAGGGATTTGTGACCATGTTTATGATCATGCTGGGATTTACCTTCTTCTCCGCGAGTATGTGGGCAGGTCAGCAGCTGGCTGCAGGACTGGATTTCTGGGGATTCTTAAAATCTCTGCTGTTTGGTGGAGCAATCCTTGGTCTGTACACCGGACTTCTTGGTTATGTCGGAGCGAAGACAGGTATGAGCATGGATCTGCTGGCGCAGAAAGCCTTCGGAGAGAAAGGTTCCTATCTTTCCTCTGCAATGATCAGTTTTACACAGATCGGCTGGTTCGGTGTTGGTATCGCCATGTTTGCGATTCCGGTAGCAGGAGAATTATTCGGTGACAGTAAAGCCGCCATGTGGGCGCTTGTTATCGGAGCCGGTGTGTGTATGACAGCTTCCGCTTACTTTGGCATAGATTCTCTGACGGTGATCAGCTATATTGCAGTGCCGCTGGTAGCAGTACTCGGTACGGTAGCTATGGTTATGGCGATCCGTCAGGGCAACGGAACGATCGTGGATCAGTTCGCCGTATCCAGCGGTTCCCTCACCGTTGTCGGCGGTGCAGGTCTGGTTGTGGGATCTTTCGTATCCGGTGGAACTGCAACCCCGAACTTTACCCGATTTGCCAAAGATGCGAAGACAGGAACGATCGCAACGGTCGTGGCATTCTTTATCGGAAACTCCCTGATGTTCTTCTTCGGAGCAATCGCCTATATTTTCGTAGGCGGAAATGATATCTTCGAGGTTATGATCCGTCTGAATCTGTTCTACATGGCAGTTCTGGTACTTGGTCTGAACATCTGGACAACCAACGACAATGCCCTGTATACTGCAGGTCTTGGTCTGGCAAATATCTTTCATCAGAAGAAAAAACCGATGGTTCTGGTATCCGGTATCATCGGAACTGTGCTTTCTGTATGGCTGTATTATAACTTCACAAAATGGCTGAACATCCTGAACTGTACGCTGCCGCCGGTAGGTATCATCCTGGTACTTTCATACTTTATGAATAAGAAAGAGTATGAAGATCCGACCGCGAAACCTGCAGTAGTCAACTGGTTCGCTGTAGGCGGTGTGATTCTGGGAGCTGTTGTGGCAAATGTTGTAAACCTGGGCATTGCATCCATTAATGGTATGGTAGTAGCAGCTGTATGCTATCTGATTGGTCAGGGAATTACCCAAAATAAATAAAAAACATAGAGAAAAATACAAAAAACCGTTATGTTGTACGAAAAAACGTAGGCATAACGGTTTTTTTGGTATACAATAGAGCGTAGAGTCTGCGAGAAGATAATATGGAGGGTTACATAATATGGAACAGGAAAAAATCAATCGATTGCAATGGATCCTTGATGATGCAGTGGCAAGGGGAGAGATACCGGGTGCGATTCTGATGGTCAGAAGAGAAGGGAAGGAAACCGTGTATCTGGAAAGCGGTTATGCGGATATCGAGGCAAAAAAGCCGGTGGCGAGAGACAGTATTTACCGTCTCTATTCTATGTCCAAACCGATCACCGCAACTGCAGTGATGATTCTGGTGGAGCGGGGACTGATCGATCTGGCAGATCCGGTATGTAGATATCTTCCTGGATTTTGTGGACAAATGGTGGCAGCAGCAGACGGACATGTGGAAAAGCCATGGCGAGATGTCAATATTCAGGATCTGGTCAATATGACTTCCGGTCTGGTCTACGAGGGCAATCATCTGACCGGACGGCAGACGGAAGCACTGTTTGAAGAAGTGATCAAAGGTCTGGATGAGGGAGAAGGAGGAAAATACGGTACGGTGGAGATCGCCAACCGTCTCGGACAGATCCCGCTCGCTTTCCAGCCGGCGCGTTCCTGGTGCTACGGAACTTCCGCCGATGTGGCAGGAGCACTGGTGGAAGTGGTTTCCGGTATGCGGTTCGGGGACTTTCTAGAAAAAGAATTATTTAATCCGCTGGAAATGGTGGATACAGGCTTCTGGGTACCGGAAGAGAAGCAGAGCCGGCTGGTGAAAACGTATGAGTGTAACGAAGGAAAGCCGTCGGTACTCTATACCGGTAATCATCTGGGCATCCGGAATGCGATGGATCGCCGCCCGGCGTTCGAATCCGGTGGTGCAGGCCTGGTGTCTACGATCGATGATTATTCGCATTTTGCACAGATGTTGTTAAATGGCGGAAGTTATAAGGGAAAACAGATCCTCAGTCCGGCGATGGTACGCTTTATGACCGGTCATGTGCTGAGCGCAGAGCAGCAGGAAGTCTTTGAACGGGAAGGTATGGCATGGCTGGAAGGATTTTCTTATGGTAATTTTATGCGTGTGCTGGTGAACCCGGGCAGATCTACAACGCTGGGAAGCAAGGGAGAGTACGGCTGGGACGGATGGCTCGGCTGCTATTTTGCCAATGCACCGCAAGATCAGATGACGATCCTTATGATGACACAGAAAAAAGATTCAGGAACTTTCCGGATGACGCGACTGTTGAGAAATACAATTTATAATCAGTAAGCAGCCATTTCTCGAAGAAAAATGAGCGGATTACGAATGTTTTGGAGGATTGCGAAAGTACGCAGTACGGAACAATCCGGTATTAGAGCGTGTCTGAAAAATCATTTCCGCAATCTGCAAGCCCCACTTTGCAGTATATTTTACCCTCATTCGGTTGCCGTAGCCCGCTACGCCGCCCTTATTCGGATAAAATCTCCTACAAACCGGGACTCGCAGCTCACGAAAAACCTTTTTCAGACACGCTCTGGAACAAATATAAGAAAACGGAGAAGATATGATGAAAAAAAGAGAATCATTTAACACCCGGTGGGGATTTATCCTGGCGTGCATCGGTTCGGCGGTAGGTATGGGAAATATCTGGATGTTTCCTACCAGAGTATCGTTATATGGAGGCGGAGCATTTCTGATTCCGTACTTTATCTTTGTGGCGCTGATCGGATTTACCGGGGTGATCGGAGAGATGACATTCGGACGTGCAACGAGATCCGGTCCGATTGATGCGTTCGGAATTGCCTGTGAGAGAAAAGGAAAAAGAAAACCGGGAGAAGCACTGGGGCTGATCCCGGTGGTCGGCTCGCTGGCGATGGCGATCGGCTATACGGTCGTTATGGGATGGATCTTAAAATATACGGTCGGCGCATTCACCGGGGCGACACTGGCACCGGCTGATGTGGACGAATTCAGTGCCGCGTTCGGTTCGATGGCATCTGCGTTTGGCAATACAGGTTGGCAGGTTGTGATCCTGCTGGCAACTATGGGGATCCTGATGTTCGGTGTCGGTGGCGGGATCGAGAAAGTCAATAAAGTGCTGATGCCGGTATTTTTCCTGCTGTTTGTGGGACTTGGCATCTATGTGGCATTTCAGCCGGGGGCTGCGGACGGATATCACTATATCTTCCGTGTGGACGGCAAGGCACTTGGCGATCCGAAAACGTGGATTTTTGCCCTGGGACAGGCATTTTTCTCCCTTTCGGTGGCGGGAAACGGAACGCTGATCTATGGATCCTATCTGTCGGATAAAGAAAATATTCCGGCTGCTGCGGGAAGAGTGGCATTCTTTGATACACTGGCTGCGCTGCTTGCATCCCTGGTCATCATCCCGGCGATGGCGACCACCGGAGCAAAGCTCGATCAGGGCGGCCCCGGATTGTTATTTATTTTCCTGCCAAATCTGATCAAAAATATGCCGGGAGGAAAGATCATTGTGATCATTTTCTTTGTTGCTGTGTTATTCGCGGGGCTGACCTCACTGATCAACCTGTACGAAGCACCGATCGCAACGGTGCAGGAGAAATTCCATCTGGAGAGAAAACCGGCATGTGCGGTGATCGCAGTGATCGGTGTGATTGTTTCTATCCTGATCCAGGGTATCGTGTCCGGCTGGATGGATGTACTTTCTATCTACATCTGCCCGCTGGGGGCCGGACTGGCTGGTATCATGCTGTTTTGGGTATGTGGAAAAGAGTATGTGGAAAAACAGGTAAACAAAGGACGAAGCAGTCGCTTTACCTCCTGGTTTTACCCGATCTGTAAATATGTGTATGTGCCGGTGTGTATCCTGGTGCTGGTTCTTGGAATCGCGCTGGGCGGTATCGGCTGAGAAAATTGGGAAAATGCCCGGCTTCTGCAAAAAAAGAAAAAGCAGAAACCGGGCGTTTTTTGTATGATTCTGGCAGCTGTCGTGAAATGGGTTGCCGGGCGCAGAGTGGACAACTATAATTTGCAGGCGGCGTATCCGATCAGTTATGCGGTGGGGTATGAGGTGAGCTATAAGAATCATTATTATCTGATCCCGGATCTTATGAAAATCGCCGACAGTAAAATGTACCAGGACAAAGCGTATAAAAAGAAAAATCAGAAACAGCGGGGAATGTCCGCAGAGATTCCGGAGGGTGGGATTGCCCAGAGTGTCTCTGCGGACCGGAATTTACTACGATATTCATCAGGAGGAGAATCCGGATCGGATCATTTCACATGCCAACACGGCACGGCGGATCGCAAAAGAAGATCCATTGGGAATCTGTGTGTATTCCGGAAAAATTGAAGAGGGAGAACTTCGGAAAGCGGATGTGTTGCATTCATTCCGGGGCGCATTGGAGAAAGAAGAATTCAAGATTTATTTTCAGCCGAAGGTGAGCGGAACCGATGAGAGTATCCGAAGTGCGGAAGTGCTGGTTCGGTGGCAGCGGGAAGACGGTCAGATCTGGACACCGGACAGATTCTTGCCGGTACTGGAAGAGACCGGAAAGATTGAAACGCTGGATTTTTATGTCTACGAAATGGCATTTCAATGGCTGGAAGCGCAGAAGGAGAAAGGGGAACCGCAGATATATCTGTCTCTGAATGTGTCCCCGGCACATTTCCGGGATGTGGCAGGATTTACCAGACAACTGCTGGAACTGATCGGAAAATATCAGATCGATTCCCGCTATCTGATATTTTCCGATCACGGAGAGTGCCTACATTCACAATATCGATGCGGTCAACCGGATGAGCGCGACGCTTCACGGAGAACAGATCCGGATCTCAATGGATGATTTTGGGTCGGGATATTCTTCTCTGAATACTCTGAAAGATATCACATTCGACGAAGTGAAAATCGATAAACGTTTCCTCGGCGACAGCCTTACTGAGAACGGCAGGATCGTGCTGCAGGAGATCTTCCACCTGCTGAAGAGGACCAGAAAAACGATCGTCTGCGAGGGCGTGGAAACCAGAGGGGTGGCGGATTTTCTGATTCAGGAAGGATGCGATGAACTGCAGGGGTACTATTATTATCGACCGATGGATCGGGAAAATTTTGAAACCGTGATGAAAGAGCAGGACAGAAAAGATAGAAATATTGTGAGTTGAGAGGTATAATACATGCAGGAAAAGAGAAAGGGATATATCTATATGAAAAAAATACTTCTGATAGCAACTGGTGGAACGATCGCCTCAAAATACACGGTGCAGGGACTTTCACCGCAGATTTCGGCGGAGGATCTGTTAAGTTATGTTCCGGCGGCAAGAGAATTCTGTACGATTGATACCGAAGCGCCATTTTCATTAGACAGTACAAATGTGTGCGCAAAACATTGGGTGGCGCTGGCGGAACTGATCGAGAAAAAGTATGAATATTATGATGGCTTTGTGATCTGTCACGGAACAGATACGATGGCGTATACAGCGGCGGCATTATCCTATCTGATTCAAAATAACCGAAAACCGGTTGTCGTGACCGGTGCACAGAAACCGATCGATCTTGCCATCACGGATGCACGCTCTAATCTTCTGGACAGCCTGCGTTTTGCTTCTCATCCGCGGGCACATGGAACCGTCATTGTTTTCGGCGGTAAGGTTATCGCGGGAACCCGTGCCAAAAAAGAATTTTCAAAAAGCTACAATGCATTTTCGAGCATTAATTACCCGGATATCGCAGTGATCCATGATGATCGGATCGTGTTTTATATTGATGATAAAGAGCAGTCCACAAAACGGTTACGGTTCTATCATGCGATGGACGACCGGATCTTTCTTCTGAAACTGATCCCGAGTATCGACCCGCTGGTACTGGAAAATTTGGCGGATTCTTATGACGGGCTGATTCTGGAATCGTTTGGCGTGGGAGGACTGCCAGATTATGGCAATCATGATTTTGCTGCAATGATCGAAAAATGGACATCCGCAGGGAAACTGGTCACGATGTCCACGCAGGTAACCCATGAGGGAAGCGATATGGGGATCTATAAGGTCGGGAAAGTGATCAAAGAGAACTTTGAGATCCTTGAATCGTATGATATGACATTGGAAGCTACGGTGACAAAGATGATGTGGATCCTGGCGCAGACGAGAGATTTTGAGGAATGCAAGAAATTGTTTTATACGACAGTCAACAAAGATATTTTATTTTAAAGAAAAGCTGCAGGAACCTGTGCATCCGTTACTGTTCACTCCGTGCTCAGCAACACGCTGCGCGATGCACAGAATTTAGGCTGATCGCATAAATTCGCGCGATATGTCTCGGGTTTTCTGTGACCTTCGCTCACAAATAACGCCTCGCGGGATATTACCAGTGGACAGTAACGTTCATCCTGCAGCTTTTTGTTTTATTATGCTTGTTCTGCAAGCGGAAACATGATATCATATAACTATCTGAAAAATGCAGATTCAAAAAATAAAAATTACTGATAAAAGCGATGAAAGCGATGAATGCACATCGCATTTTTGTCATACGCAGTAAGGTATTTTACAATTCATCCGTCTCATCTGAAAAAATGTAATCATTTAATTCTTCAAAATCCAAAAATTCAGCCAATGTCATATTAAAAGCGTTAGAGATCTTATGAAGCGTGGATGCCCGTGGATCTTTGGTGATGCCACGGACGATATTATCCAGCGTGGATTGTTTTACACCACTCATTGTTGCCAGTTTATTTACTGATATATGGCGCTGATTACACAAAAAGACGTATTCGTTGTCTGAATAATTCTGAATATTCCATATGTTCCCCCCTGTATTTTTAAATTAACACGAACAACAACTTGAACTTTTAAAGCGTGTGTTCACGTTTTATAGCACGTATTTTGTGGCTGTAAAGGTATTGGAAAAATTACTCGGATTCCTTTAATGGCTTAATAGTATCAAGACGGAGAGAATAATTTACCCATATACGGGTTATGAAAGGAGAGAAATCTGATCAGAAAGAAAACAGGTGAGAAGATCACAATTGATAAAGCAGAATTCCGTATCGGTAAAGAGAGAAACAAAGTAGACTACTGCATTACCGGAAACAGCAATATCAGTCGTACACATGCAACCATCGTATACCGCAACGGAGCATTTGCAATCGTTGATAACAATGCAACAAACGGAACAAACGTTAACGGTGTTGCAGTACCGGCCGGAAAAGAAAGAGCTCTGACAGGAAATGAAACCATTCGTCTGGCAGATGAAGAATTTCTGTTTCGTGCATAAAACTGAATAATAAATGAGAGGTATGAGGATGATTTATAAAATAGCAGCTCACAGCGATGTGGGTATTGTGAAGAAAACAAATCAGGACTCAGTACTCGTGAAAATCGCACAGACAAACCATGATAAGGTTTGTCTGTGTGTCGTGTGTGACGGAATGGGCGGTCTGGCTGATGGCGAGTTGGCCAGTGCGACAGTGATCCGGGAGTTCGATCAGTGGTTTATCAACAAACTTCCCGGACTGCTGGAAACACCGGAATTTCCAATGGATGAACTTCGTGTACAGTGGGACGACCTGGTGATGCGGCAGAACAAGAAACTGGCAAAGTATGCATCCGGAATAGGAACACGCATGGGTACAACAGTCGTAGCTTTTCTGGTTGTGGATGACAAATATTACATCATGAACATCGGCGACTCGAGAGCTTACATGGTTTCCGATGCCATCTATCAGCTGACGAAGGATCAGACCTATGTGCAGTACGAGATGGATCTGGGACATCTGACCTGGGAACAGGCACAGACCCATCCACAGAGAAATGTATTGCTGCAGTGTGTAGGAGCATCGAATGAGATCCACCCGGATTATTTTGTGGGAGATGCCAATCCGGACACCACCTTTATTCTCTGCTCCGATGGATTCCGCCATGTGATCTCGCCGGATGAGATCTATGAGAAGTTTCGTCCGGAACTTCTGGAGAACGAAGATATCATGCTTCAGAATATCGTCTCACTGGTGGAACTGAACAAATCCAGAAAAGAAGTGGATAACATATCGGCAGCTGTTATCCGGACATGTCGGGAGGGATAAGCATGCTGCAGATAGGTTCTTATGTAGACGGAAAATACAAAGTATTAAATAAGATCGGCCAGGGCGGTATGAGTGTCGTTTACCTGGCATTGAATGAAAAAGCAAATAAAACATGGGCCATCAAAGAGGTCCGAAAAGATGGACAGCAGGATTTTACCACTGTCAAGCAGGGATTGATCGCTGAGACCAACATCCTGAAAGAACTGAATCACAAGTACCTGCCAAGTATCATCGATGTGATCGACGACGGGGATTCCTTCCTGATCGTTATGGATTATATCCAGGGAAAATCACTGGATAAGATTCTGAAAGGAAGTATGGAAAAAGAAGGGCTTCCCATCGCACTGGACGATGTGATCGCCTGGGGCAAACAGCTGTGTGAAGTGTTCTACTACCTTCATACCAGACCGAATCCCATTATTTATCGAGATATGAAACCGGGCAACGTCATGCTGAAGCCGGACGGAGAGATCTCCCTGATCGACTTTGGTACCGCCCGTACCTTTAAACAGGGGAACAGAGAGGATACCACATGTCTGGGAACACCCGGATATGCGTCACCGGAACAGTACGGAGGAAACGGACAGTCCACACCCCGAAGTGATATTTACTGTCTGGGAGCTACCCTCCATCATCTGATCACCGGAAGAAATCCTTCCTCTACACCATTTAACTTTCCGAAGATCACACAGTGCCGGCCGAGTCTGGTAGATGAGATCCCGAGAGAGGATATGAATAAGCTGCTTGGCTTAGAGATGATCATTGATCGTTGTACGCAGTACGAATCGGAGAATCGATATGAATCCTGTCTGGAGATGCTGTACGATCTGGAACATATCGAAGAACTGAGCCTTCCATATCGAAAGAAATTAAGAAATAAGCTGCTTGGCTTTGGTGTCAGCGCAGTAGTAGCTGTCTTATGCGGCGGTATTTCCCTTGGCTGTATGTTGATGGAAAATAAAACAGAGCAAAGCGGCTATGATTATTATGTGGACCAGGCGGAGAAGAGTGACGGAACAGCCAAAGTCAATTATGCGAAGAAAGCAGTTGCCATCGACCCGGGCAAGGAAGAGGCCTATCTGGTTTATCTGGATGCCCTGCGAAACGATGAGGACGGCTTCTCCGGTCAGGACAGTCAGGATTTCAAGGCTCTACTGCAGCAGACGGCAGGAAGACAGACCTACGAAGAGGTGCTGGAAGATAATCTGGACGGTTACACGGAACTGGCCTATGAGCTGGGGATGGCTTACTACTTCCCGAGTGGCGCCGGAAAACCGGCAGGAGATAAAGAACTTGCTAAAAAATGGTTCGGTATCGTAGCACAGGCTGTATTATCCGATGAGCAGCTGAAAGCATTCGGATTGGATTCCACAGAAAAATTATCTGCAGACAAGATCCAGGAATACGATATTGACACCAATCTGGTGGAAACCTTCTTAAGTATCTGTAGTTATTACGGAAAAGTGGGTCAGGAAGATACCGTAACCGGTGAGATCAAATATTCCTACTCGGATTTCTGGGTAGAATTAAACGGTCTGGTAGGCGGACTTCCGGAAACCATCAGTACAGAAAGCCGGGAACGTCTGACACAGCTTCGACTGTTGAACGATGTGTCCTATCAGCTGTATGAAAATGCAAAACAGTTCGTATCAGATGCCGGTGTGGACAAAGCAACCTTCCAGGGTGCCCTGGCAGCCATCGAGACAAGAGTCTCCGGTGCTGATACCGGTTCCAACCAGACGGCACAGCGGATCCGTGATAATACGATGACAACCGTGGATAATACAAAGAAACTGGTAGAATCTCTGTATGCACAGAATTCTGATGCCGTGAAGAGCGGAGGTGATCAGTAATGGGGCAGACACAAAATATTGAACAGCAGATCCGGCTTCTGAGCAATCTACAGCTGGGATTTGGGATTGCTGCATTGCTGTTCCTTGCACTGGCGATATTCCTTTTCTTCTATCTGCATATCCCGCAGGTATTTAACGAATACCGGGGAAAGAGTGCTCAGAAAGCCATGGAAGAGATGGCAGCCAACAGCAGCGACTCCGGACGTATCGTTTCTATGGATAAAAAGTCCAAAAACAAGAAAAAAGGAACCGGACAGCTGGTACAGAGACGCCACTATACGGACAATCTTACCGATGATCTCAGCGGCCGGATAAGCCAGGAATTTGGCGAACCAACCGGTCAGATGAATCTGAATATGGCAAATAGTTCCGAAGCAAATGGCATGATGCAGGAAACAGCAGCCAACGGCTCGGAAGCCACCGGTGCATTAGATCCGTCTATGAGAGAGGATGCACAGGCTACTGATATCTTGACAGAAGACATGCTTCAGGAAGGCGGTATGGCAGCCACGGATATCCTGGATCCGTCCATGATCGCCAACCCGGTACAGGAAAGACAGCATGTATCTACACCGGAACAAGAAGGAACCATGGTTCTGGATCCAAACATGTTGCAGCATTCCAACAGTACCTTTGAGATAGAAAGAAGTATCATCCTGATACATACGGAGAAGGTGATCTGATGAAAAAGAGAAAAGCAGCAAGGATATTGAATGATCTGTCGATGTTTTTTTTCCTTATATCATCTACAGTGGTCGCATTTCTTCCGATAGCTGACAGAGAAAAACACCCGGCAATAGCAGTACTTGCCGGGGGTATCTTCTGGGTGGGACTGTTATGGGGGATTTTCCTCTACATCCTCAGTTATCAGAAGATAAGAAATCTGAAAAGCTATCAAAATTACCGCTCGGTGGAGCGTATCGGTGCACTTGCACCCGGATCCACCAAAGAGGGAGTGATGACAGATATCGCATTCATCCCGGGATTGCTGGTGATCATACTCGGAACCTGCGTGTTCCCCATACCGGATCCCATCATGTTAGTTTGTATGTGGATAACCATGGTATCCTTCTACGGACACTTCGTCCTGAACGGAAGGGTATACAAGTTTTTACATAAAAGAAAAGTTATAAGATACCGAAAGGTAAAAGAGGAATCAGCCGAGAAAGATACTCAGCTGAAGGAAGGAGTCTGAGGACATGAAACAAAAAACAAAGAGAATCCTGGCGTTCGCCATGGCCGTTGTCTTCGCATTGTCAACCTGCGTAACCTCCAGTCCATACACCGTTATGGCTACAGAAGCAGGACAAACAATCGAACCTCTTGCAGAAGAGGGAAGCGGCAGTGGAGCAGTAACTCCAGGTCCAGAAACACCTAAACCAACACCTAAGACATATTTAAAAGTTGTTTGTGATGCTGGTCTGATCGAAAATGTACCAGTAGGACAGGTTTCATTAAAATTTGCAGGGCAGGAAAATGTCATGCATGTTATTTTAAAAGAAAACAATATCATTGAGGAAGGATTAACAGTCGAAAGCTGTACATCTGATAATTACAATGTTACATATGAAGAAAAAACAGAGACAAAAGATGAAGATACCTATCGAGAGATTCAAATTACTAAGTTAACACCGAAAACTGAAATCACTGGTGCTGATTCCATAACAACTCTCACAACAGTACCATATAAACTGACCGGTGTCTGGGCAAATGTATCAACCAATTGGACAATTACAGCAGGCACAACTGCATCTGTAGATGGAAACGGTCAAGTGTATGTGGAGAATGGAGGCCAGAACATAACATTACAGGCAGCCATAGCCGGAAATCTTGTAGCATCAAAAACAGTCACAGTTACAAAGGCAGAATCGACACTTACAATTAACTGTTCTTCAAATGCACCATGGGATAAGAGTGTAGAGGTTTCCGGCAAACTGACTGTGAATGGAAAAGGACTTGCTAACGAAACCATTCACTGCTGGGTTGGAGATACGAAGGTAGATGTTCGGACAGATGAAAATGGTGATTATAAAGGAACTATAGAATTAAAGAAATACTTTAATATATTAATGCAAGTAAAATCTGAGTTTGATGAAACGGCAAAATGTCAGGGAACTGATGCTATATTTAGTAAAGGGTATCAACCCGGAAAAGTAGACGGAAAAATTTTCCTGAAAGAAGATCACGATGAGAACAATCCGTTAAATATCACTTATGGAACACAGTCAGTTGTAGAGAGGATTACAAAGCTTACAACAAATAAAGATAAAGAATTGGGAAGTGAAGATCAGGAGATTCAAGAACTTTCCGCAAAATCAAGTGACGATGCAGTTGCTGCAGTAAGTGTGAATAAAGATACCCGTGAAATTACGATTACACCGGTAAATGCATCTGACAAAAGTGTAAGAGTAACAATAACTGCAGAGACAGCAAACTACAAATTCGAAAAAGAATTGTTTGTAAAAGTAAATCCATATAAATTGAAATTGGAAGCGTCTGTTTCTGTAGCAGGTACAGATAAGACGGAGTATAACAATACAAAAATATATGATGCAACGGATCATGTTGACGTACAGGCTACTCTGACAGGTGATGCTACTCTGACAGATGCTGCCAAGACAATCGTAGAAGAAAAGTTCAAAAATATTGTTTTCAAAGGTTATCAAAGTGGAATTGTTAACGTAGACGGCAATCAAAAGATGCAGAAATTTACTTTTGCTCCGAAAGATTTTTCTCTGACACAATACGCAAATAGCAGAGACATAACCGATAATTTTGTTATCGAAGATCAGAGTACTGAAGCAAAAGTAACCATCCTGAAAAGAACTCTGAACCTTACCGTAGCAGATTCCACGCGTCCATACAGAAGCCTGGGATATACAATAGCTTTGGATCAGCTGGTATCTGTAAATCCTCCGAGCGGAGACACCGGATTTGCCGGAAAGGATGCAATTAAGAATCTGAAAGGATTCACCTATCCTACAGTAGTGGATACCACTGCTACAGGTCTTACACCGGATAATGTAAAGAAGAATGATATTGCAACCTGTTCTGAACACACCAATGCATTGGAACTGGATAAGGAATCAGGAAATCCGACAAACAATTACAAATTTGATTTTAATTCTTATAAACATGGTGATCTGACTGTAACAAAGGAAAATATTACCAATGCTACAGATTATGTGACAATCAACAACAACACAAGCACACATGCTTATGAAAATGAAAAACATGACCGTTATTACGGAAAAGATGCAGTGATCAAATTCGCATTAGAAGGCGGATACAACAAGATTTATCTGAAAAATGGTACAGATCTTACAACGGAAGGGTTAAAAGAAGCAGAAGCGTATGAAGCAGGAACTGCTACAGAAGAAAAGGTTTATCTTGCCAAGGTAAACAATGACGGAGAGGTATTAAACAGTACAAATACATTTGAAATTACCTTCATATACGATCCGGATGCACCACAGTGCAGCGAAATCAAATTCGGCGAAGAGAACAAGGTAGTAACCAATCTGGCAACGACTATCACTTTTGGTATTTACAAAAATAAAAATATCGAAGCAACAGTTAAGTTTTCAGACAAGTTATCAGGAATTAAAGGCTGGTCTTATTTTGTGGCTAACACAGACAAGGACAGTTTCGTTAAAGAATTACTTACAGAGGATGACTACGCTGAAAAACTGACAAATGCACATTTTACAGCAGGAACTGACACATATACAGTACCCGTTGGAAAATTAAAAGACGGTCAGACTCTGGAATCCAACAACTATATTGTATTTGTAAAAGTAATGGATAATGTAGGAAATAGCAAGATCTACGGATCCAATGGTATTGTTCTGGAAAACTTCCACGACATTACCGTTACATACAAAGAAGATCCTGCAGAAACAACAACCCAGCAGGGAACAGTTAATAGCAGAACCTATTACTCAGGCGATGCAAAACTGAATCTGACAGCAAAAGAAAACGCAAGTGAAAGCAAATTCTACTCCGGACTGGAAAAAATGCAGTACATCATTTCCAGACACTGGGGAGATGGCAAAAAAGACACAGAGGAAGAAGCCACAGAAACAAATAAATATGGCTTCCCGAAAGATGTAAGTCTGGAAGAACTTCAAAAATATTGTACCATCGAAAAACTTCTGGAACTGAAGAACAACCCGGAAAAATCCCAGGTGATCACAGTTTCCGCAACAGCCAATGACAATGCAGGAAATGCAATGGAAACCCGTGCAGACTACACATTGGTTCTGGACTCTATCGCGCCGACAGTGGAATCCTCTTATGCACAGGCAAACAACAATGGCGCTTTCCTGAATGCAAAATATGCAAACAGTGATGTAACCTATTCTGTCAACGTAACCGAGCGTTTCTTAAATGAACTGAAAGTAACACTGAACGGAACCGTTTACACACTGGAAGAACTGAATTCTCAGAAGGATGCTCTGGGTATCAAAGAGATCTCCATGGATCCGGTTAATGATTTTGCAGATACAAAAGACAGTACCGTATATAGATTCACTATCGTATTCCACAAAGATGGTGAATATACCGTACAGACCAAAGTAGCCGATGCAGCCGGAAATAAAGGGGAAGACAAAGAATTCTCCTTCGTGATCGACACAGTAAGACCTGAGATGCAGGTTACTTACACTGCATATCGTCCGAACGAAACAAGCTTTATTCTGGATCCGTCCCAGGGACGTGCTTATGCAAATGAAGAAGTAGCTTATGTAGCCGTAACAGCAGTGATCACAGAGAGAAACTTCGCTGAAGACAATACAAAAGATACATTCGATACAAACGATGCAAAAGTTGCTTATACAGCAGTGAACAGCAAAGGAAAAGCAGTGGAAGTTGCAGATTATGAAGCAGCGATCCGCGAAGAATGGACCAACAAAGGAAATGTCAGCACAGAAGACAACCGTTTTGTATATGAACTGTCTCTGCCGACTATCAGTGTAGATGCCAACTATGATTTCGCTTATGACTACACCGATCTGGCTGGTAATCCGATCAATGAAACTATCAAACAGGCAGTTACCCTTGACCGCGTAAAACCGGAAGGTACTGTAACAGTAGAAGATCTGGTGAACGGATCTGCTTCTGAGACATGGAACAAGTTCCTGAGTGCAATTACATTTGGACACTTTGGTAAGAACAGTGTAAGAGCTTCTATGACAAGTGATGATGAGACTGCAGGTGTGGCAGCTACTCAGTATCTGACCTCTGCAAAAGCACTGACAAGAAGCGAACTGGAAGCAAGAACCGGATGGACCGGTTACAGCAGCAAGATCAGCCTGGCAGCAAGCCAGAACCTGGTTGTATATGAAAAGATCACAGATAAAGCAGGAAATATCCAGTACATCAGTACTGACGGAATCATCGTTGATAATGTGGCACCGGTAGTGAAGATCACTCCTACCAATCCTGGATGGGGCAAAGGTGTATACAGTGCTGCCGATAATCCTGGATTTGACATCAGCGTTACCGATCCTGTTGTAAACGATGCATATGCAGGACTGAAGACAATTTCCTACACAATTACAAACGGAACCACCGGTTATGTAGAATCCGGAACACTGGCAAACCTGGAGAGAACATCTCACCTGCAGGGCTGGACCGGACATATAACCATCAACCCGGATAACTTCTACTCCAACGATGTTCGTGTGAAAGTTACCGCAGATGACTGGTCCACCAACGATGCAGCATCTGAAGAAATCGGTATCAAAGTGGATAACAAAGCCCCGATCGCAACATTCTCCTTCGATCAGAGCGATGTACACAACGGAAAATACTACAACAATGACAAAACTCTGACAATCACAGTAGACGAGCGTAACTTTGATGAAAGCTACCAGCCACAGGTTACATCTACAGCAGGCGGCGGATACAGCATCAGCGGATGGTCTCACAACGGAGAGATCCATACAGCTACTGTAACCTTCAGCGGTGACAGTGATTACACTGTAACTTATGACTGCTTCGACCTGGCAGGCAACAAGTCCAATACTGAGAAACTGGATGAGTTCACTGTTGATAAGACAAAACCTGTGATCCAGGTTTCTTATGACAACAACAGCGCATTGAACAACAACTATTACAAAGAAGCAAGAACAGCAACCATCACCATCACCGAGCATAATTTCAATCCTGGTGAAGTGACAGTTACAACAACAGCACAGCTGGATGGTGCAGCAGCTTCCGTACCTGGCGTAAGCGGATGGTCAGGATCCGGGGATACACATGTGGCAACCGCTTCTTACTCTGCAGATGCAGATTATACATTTACCATCAGTGCAACAGACCTGGCAAGCAATGTATCCGATCCATATGCAACAGAAAGCTTTACCGTTGATCAGACAAAACCGACTGTAGAAATCACCAACATCGAAGATCGTTCCGCAAATAACGGAGAAGTAGCTCCTGTTATCACACTGAACGATATCAACTTCGACAGTGGCAAGACAGTTGTGCACCTGACCGGAGCCAACAAGGGAGAGGTAGATACCACAGGCATGTACACTTCCACGGCAAGCAACAAAGGTCAGACACTTACTTTCTACAACTTCAAAGAAAATATGGATGACATCTATACTCTGACTGCTGAGACAACTGACAAAGCAGGAAATCAGTATAGCACATCCAAGAGCTTCTCTGTAAACCGTGACGGTTCTACTTATCTGTATGACGATTATACAGAAGAACTGATCAAGAATGGTTACACCAACGATCCGAAGAATCTGGTAGTATCCGAGATCAACGTAGATACCCTGACCTTCCGGGAACTGACGGTATCCGAGAACGGAACACAGAAGACTCTGGAACAGAACAAAGACTTTGAAGTAAGTGAGTCCGGAAGCGATGTAAGCTGGAAAGAATACAAGTACACCATCAACGCATCCAACTTCGAAAATGAAGGAGACTACAACGTTTCCATCTACTCCGAAGACCGTGCAACCAACGTAACAACCAACACAGCCAAGTCCAAAGATATCCTCTTTGCAGTGGATAAGACTTCACCGGTTATCTCCCTGGCTAACATCGAAGACGGCGGAAGATACAAAGTAGAAAGCCAGAAATTCACAGCAAACGTAGATGATAACATGGCTCTGGATAAAGTTGAGTACTATGTAGACGATGAGCTGAAACAGACCTTCGATGCAGACGAAGTATCTGCAAACGGCGGTTCTCTGGAACTGAGCGTGGATTCTTCCAACACATTCCAGAACGTATCTGTGAAAGCTTATGACAAAGCAAACAACGAAGCAACAACCGCAAGCGTAGACGTCCTGGTATCTGCAAATACATGGGTACAGTTCTACAACAACAAACCGGCATTCTACGGTACGATTGGAGGCGGTGTGGCAGCAGTGGCAGCTGCAGTAGCCGCAGGCGTACACTTCAGTGGCGCAGCCGCAGGAACAGCAGCCGCAGCAGGAAAAACAGCTGCAGGCGCAGGTATCTTCCTTGCAGGTAAGAAAAAAGATGAAGAGTAAATAAGATAAAATGAAACAGATCCGGAAAGAGTATCCGGAGAAGAACGATGCATACAAAGAACTGTTCAGTATCTTCCCGGTCACAGACCAAAATGCATTTGCACATAAAAAATATTGTTTTTATAATTGACATTTCCATCGAAAAGAGTTATCTTTGAAAAAAGATAATAAAACTATTTTATTAAGTTTAAAAAACTTATATATGGAGGGCATTTCACATGGAAGGTAAGATGAAAGTAGCAGTGATGAACGGTATCGGCAAGATGGGATTTACGGAGCGTGACATTCCGACGCCGAAGGATGATGAAGTTCTGGTAAAGCTGGATTATGTAGGAATCTGTGGATCGGATCTGCATTATTACGAGAGCGGAGCCATCGGCGATTATGTGGTAGAACCGCCGTTTGTTCTCGGTCATGAGCCGGGTGGTGTTGTCGTGGAAGTGGGAAAAGATGTCAAACATCTGAAAGTCGGCGACAAAGTAGCTCTGGAGCCGGGAAAGACCTGCGGACACTGCGAATTCTGTAAACAGGGCAAATACAATCTCTGTCCGGATGTCGTATTTTTCGCAACTCCACCGGTAGATGGTGTATTTCAGGAGTATGTTGCGCATGAGGCAGATCTCTGTTTCAAACTCCCGGAGAATGTAAGCACACTGGAGGGTGCGCTGATCGAACCTCTGGCTGTCGGTTTCCATGCAGCGATCCAGGGAGATGCTCATCTGGGACAGAAAGCAGTGGTGATGGGTGCCGGATGTATCGGTCTGGTTTCCATGATGGCACTGAAAGCCCGTGGAGTATCTGAGGTTTATGTGGTAGATATCATGGAAAAACGTCTGGAAAAAGCCCTGGAACTGGGCGCAACCGGAGTGATCAACGGTGCAAAAGAGGATGTGATCGCCAAAGCACAGGAACTGACCGGCGGGGCCGGTATGGACTTGATCATCGAGACCGCCGGTACAGAGATCACCACCAGACAGGCGATCCATATGGCGAAGAAGGGTTCCACGATCGTTCTGGTCGGCTACAGCAAGAGCGGTGAGATGACCCTGCCGATGAGTCTGGTTCTCGACAAAGAACTGACTTTCAAAACGGTCTTCCGTTACCGCCATATCTATCCGATTGCAATCGATGCGGTAGCTTCCGGAAAAGTAAACGTAAAAGGAATCGTTACTAATATTTACGATCTGGACGATGTACAGCGGGCGATGGATGAGAGTGTGCATAATAAGGCAGACATTGTAAAAGGTGTGATTAAGATTCATCCGTAAGAGTTGAAAGACTCGTAAAAAGCAAAAAGTATACAGGTGTCAGGCATTTCTACGCAAGAACTTTGTAAGAGTGCCTGGCACTTTTAAAATAAAAAGTCGGAATTGACCTATAAATCAGCCGAAATCCTATCTGGAAAATCTCTTGTTTTTTGAGTAAAATAAAAGTAATAGGTGGCGATTGCGCCGCAGGAAAATAGTTACTGGTCACAGAGTGAACAGTAACGAAAATAACAGGCATGGCGGTTCGCCGGAGAGTGCGGCGGGACGGCCGGAAAAGAGGTTTGTGATGAAAAAATGGACAAGAGTCATGTATCAGCCAAATCTTCCCCTAGAAGCAGGCAGATATGTAACAGCAAGCAAAGAACATATTGCATTATCCCTGGAGGCAGCGACAGAGGGTATGGTGCTTTTGAAAAATGAGAACAATATCCTGCCGTTAAAGAACGGTTCCCGGATCACACTGTTCGGACGCGGAAGTTTTGACTATGTCAAAGGCGGCGGCGGAAGTGGCGATGTAACCGTATCTTATGTACATAATCTGTATGATGGTTTCAAAACACTGGAAGATAAAGTCCAGGTATACGAACCGGTAGCAAATTTTTATAAGAAAAATGTAGAAGAACAGTATGCAATCGGAAGAGCACCGGGTATGACCGAAGAACCGGAACTTCCACAGGAACTTCTGGATGGCGCAAGAGCATTCGGGGATACTGCGCTTGTTGTACTGAGTCGTTTTTCCGGAGAAGGATGGGATCGTTCCAGTGTGGAATACAATGGCGAGTTCAACCCGTGGCCGGATGAGACCAGCATGCCGAAACTGTCTGCGCAATTGTATCCGGATGGGGATTTTTACCTGACTGCAGGCGAGAAAAAACTGTTGGCTCAGATAGAAGAAGTATATGATAAGATTGTAGTTGTCCTGAACATCGGTGGTGTGGTCGATCTGTCCTGGATCAAGAGAGATGATAAGATCGGGGCTGCTTTATACGGTGGTCAGGGCGGTATGGAAGGCGGAACCGCAATGGCACAGGTACTGTGCGGTCTGGTCAATCCATCCGGTAAACTGGCAGATACCTTTGCCGCAAGACTGGAAGATTATCCGTCCACGGAAAACTTCCATGAGTCCGTAGAATATGTGGATTATACGGAAGATATTTACGTTGGATATCGTTATTTTGAGACGATTCCGGGTGCAGCTGAAAAAGTGGTTTATCCGTTCGGTTACGGTCTGTCCTACACAACCTTCGAGGTGGAGACACAGAAAGCATGGGAAGAGGCAGACTCTATCAACGTACAGGTGAAAGTAACCAATACCGGAGATATGGCCGGTAAAGAGGTCGTACAGCTGTATTACAGTGCTCCACAGGGACTGTTAAAGAAACCGGCGAAAGAGTTGGGTGCATTTAAGAAAACCCGCCTTCTGCAGCCTGGTGAGAGTCATACGATGGTACTTACCGTTACAAAAGAAGCAATGGCATCCTACGACGATCTTGGAAAAGTGGCAAAGTCTGCGTATGTTCTGGAAAAAGGCGCATATGCTTTTTATATTGGAACCTCCGTAAGAAATAACGAAAAAACAGCTTATGAATATCTGGTAGCAGAAGATACCGTGGTAAAACAGCTGGAAGCAAAGCTGACACCGTCAGGTCTGTCTAAGAGAATGCTTTCCGACGGAACCTACGAGGAACTGCCTCAGACTGAAGGAAATGATCCCAATGCCTGTGCATTTGAGAAGATGGTTCCGGGAACTGATGAGGGCATCCTGCCGGAAGTACGCTTCCGCGAGCAGCGTCTTGTACTCTACGTAGTAAAAAAAGGCGTAAAACCGTTTATCGAAGTAGCAGAAGGAAAGATCACTCTGGACGAGTTCATGAGCCAGCTTTCCGACGATGATCTGATCGAACTGCTTGGAGGTCAGCCAAATACCGGTGTGGCAAATACTTTTGGTTTCGGTAATCTGCCGGATTACGGTGTACCGAACATTATGACAGCCGACGGACCTGCCGGTCTTCGTATCACACCGGAATGTGGCGTGTGTACAACTGCATGGCCATGCGCAACCCTTCTCGCCTACACCTGGAACCCGGATCTGGTAGAACAGGTAGGTGCAGCCGGGGCAGAAGAAGTGAAAGAAAATAATATCGCCGTATGGCTGACACCCGCTGTCAACATTCACAGAAATCCTTTGTGCGGAAGAAACTTCGAGTATTATTCCGAAGATCCGCTGCTTGCAGGTAAGATGGCGGCAGGTATGGTACGTGGTATCCAGTCTCAGCATATCGGCGCTTCCGTAAAACATTTTGCCGCCAACAACAAAGAGACAAACAGAAAGCACAGCGATTCCCGTGTATCCGAACGTGCCCTTCGTGAGATTTATCTGAAACAGTTTGAAATTATCGTAAAAGAATCCGATCCGTGGACGATCATGAGCTCCTACAACGTGATCAACGGTCACAGAGCTTCGGAAAATAAAGAACTTCTGGAAGACATTCTTCGTGGAGAATGGGGATTCCGTGGCATGGTTACCACAGACTGGTGGACCCGTGGTGAGCATTACAAAGAGATCAAAGCCGGCAATGATGTCAAGATGGCAACCGGTTATCCGGAACGTGTGAAGAAGGCTATAGAACTTGGTGAACTTACCCGTGCTGATCTGGAACACTGTGCAAGACGTGTACTGGAACTGATCCTGAAAATCGATTAAATATAACTAACAGTTACGATTAATCAAAAAATATGCATAAAAAGTGAGAAAAAAAGCAAACAGAAAAAGAATCTACTTTCTGTTTGCTTTTTTTTGCAAAAATATAAAAGGCCGTACTGGATTACTGGAAAAAAACAGGGTATAGTAATAAGAAAACAGAGCGTGTAAGAGGAGTAACAAACGATGAACAGAAAGATAGAAAATCCTTTCCTCTATGTAGAAGTCAGTGACCGCGGAGCAGAACTGATGCGGATTATGAGAAAGGATACCGGTGCGGAGGTTCTCTGGAATGGGGATCCTGCTTTCTGGAGCTACCGGTCTCCGATTCTTTTTCCGAATGTGGGAAGTACCTGGCAGAAAAAAATGAAGATCAACGGAAAGGAATATCAGACCCGTCAGCATGGATTTGCCCGAGAAAAAGAATTCACCTGTGTGGAAGAAGGTACGGAAAAACTTCGCTACCGGTTACTGTCTGACGAAGAGACAAGAAAGTACTATCCATTTGATTTTGTATTATGGATCACCTATGAACTGAGAGAAAAGGAAATTCTCGTCAGCTGGGAAGTGGAAAACCGATCCGGGGAAGTCATGAGTTTTACGATTGGCGGACATCCGGGCTTCCGGTTTGAAAAAGAAGGAGAACAGAAAGAAGACTACGAACTGTATTTTCCGGAAATTACAGAGTTTACCGCGACCGCAGTCGATCTGGTCAACGGTACCGGAAAACCGGATCAGAAATACCGGGTGAAACTGACAGATCATACGCTGGTGTTAAGTGACCAGCTGTTTGATGTGGACACGCTGGTAGTTGACGATGCACAGATCCGGGAAGTATGGCTCAGAAGAAAAGCCACCGGGCAACTTTATGCGGGAGTCCGTTGTATCGATGAATTTTGCAGTTTTGGAATCTGGTCTCTTCAGAAAGGACCGTATGTCTGTCTGGAACCGTGGGCGGGAAGATGTGATGATGAAGGGTTTTGCGAAGATATTTCAAAAAAGCCGGGAATCAACCAGGTGGAGCCGGGAGAATGCTGGAAAAAGCAGTATGCGATTCTGATCGGATAGAACAGAGTATCTTAAGAGGTGTATTTACAACAGGGAAAAAGAGTGTCAGATGTAAGAATCCGGCACTTTTCTGTTATCTGCAGAAGAAAAATAGCAGAGGATAAATTTTATAATTATAGAAATTACAGGGAGGTTTTTGTATGGGAAGAGCAATTTATGTGAGCAGTGTAAACGGAGATGATGCAAACAGCGGGTATGCACCGGAGAAAGCATTCCGCAGTCTGAGAAAGGTAAACCAGATGGAGATCCAGCCGGGCGATCAGATCCTTCTGGAGCGGGGATCAGTATTTATCGGAGAGTACCTGCACCTGTATGCAGGTGGAACAAAGGAGGCTCCGGTTGTTGTAGATGCGTACGGGGAGGGTGGTCTTCCACGGATCGAGACGGACGGAAATGGGATCTGGTATCAGAACTATGGCGGACATCTGGACAATGTAGTACATACCTGGAAAGGCTATCTGTCCTCAGCGGTTCTTTTATACGATGCAGAATACATTTCCATCCGGAATCTGGAAATTACAAACAACCCATGCGTCAAAAATGAACGCCTGAACCAGGCAGACCGTATGAACCGCACCGGCGTATCCGTGATTGCGAAGAATCACGGGACGCTTCATGAGATCGAACTCGATCATCTGTATATCCATGATGTAGAGGGAAATATCTACGACAAACATCTGAACAATGGCGGCATCTACATGTCAGTCTCCCGTCCGGATGACGAAGAAAAGACCGGAATTGCCCGTTATGACGGTATCCATATCCACCACTGTAAAGTTGAGAACTGCCGCAGATGGGGAATTGCCGCAGGCTACACGTACCAGCATGACAAATTTACCACACTGGAACTGCCCGATGAAGTGATGAAAACCTACGGATCCACCAATGTTGTGATCGAACACAACTTTGTCAAAGATATCGGCGGAGACGGCATCACACCGATGTACTGCTTTGAACCGCTGATCCAGTACAATGTGTCCGAAAATATCGCTGTGGACATCCACCCGGATCTGTACAATGAAGAAGGAAACCGTGGCGGTATGACCGCAGCCGCCATCTGGCCATGGAAATGCAAAACAGCGTTGTTCCAGTACAACGAAGTCTACAACACTGTCTATAATCAGGATGGTCAGGCGTGGGATGCCGACTCCGGTGACGGAACGATCTACCAGTACAACTACAGCTGCAACAATGGCGGTGGCTGTGTGATGTTTTGTGAGGGCGAGAGCGTCAACAACATCTTCCGCTACAACATCAGTCAGAATGACGGAACAGGCATCTTGACCCCGGTACGAAACGTGGACGCGAAAGTCTATGGCAACATCTTCTATATAAAAGAAGGCGTGGACTTTATCCGTCATCGTATCTGGGGCGATACAATGATCGAAGGCGGCGGAATCGAAGTCACCGACAACATTATCATCTACGCCGGAAACGCCCCCAAAGAAGAGTCCTGGACCTACAACAGCCCCAAGGCATATTATAAGAGTAACACGTATGTAAACTATCAGAATACCCCGGAAGGTGATCCGTCTCCAATTTGCCCCTCAGCTGCCACCGAAATCCTGACAGCTCCAGGCATCGCCCCGGAGACCACCAACGGCAGCAGCCGCATGTACAAAGGCAGTCAGGACTTTGCCGGCTACCGCCAGAAAAAAGACGGCACAGACCTTCTGAAACTGTAAACTTCAGGAACAAAAGAACAAGAAGAAAGAACACAAAATTTTCACAAAAAAATCAGCACTCCCCCTTGACGAGTGCTAATACAGGTGTTATAGTACAGATAGAACAAAGGAAGAGAAATAAAGAAGTTCAACTACCGGATGTTCTACATGAATAATCAATTAAGCAATCACTTCGCCACCGGGCGGAACAAATAGAAGGGAGAAATGACTTATGTTAATGCCTAGTATTTTTGGTGAGAATTTTATGGATGATTTCTTTGGAGTTCCGGAGAGAACTTATACACAGAGTGCACAGAACGCCCTGATGAAAACCGATGTAGTAGAAAACAAAGACGGATTTGACGTATCCATTGACCTGCCGGGATTCAAGAAAGAAGACGTGAAGGGAGAAGTCAAAGACGGCTACCTGATCATTACCGCATCGACCAAACAGAACAAAGAAGAGAAAAACAAAGACGGCAAGTACATCCGCAAAGAGAGATACAGTGGAACCTGTCAGAGAAGCTTTTATGTAGGAGAAGATATCACTCAGGAAGACATCAAAGCAAAATTTGAAGACGGTGTCCTGAAACTGGAGATTCCGAAAAAAGAAGCAAAACCGGAAGTAAAAGAAGCAAAATACATCTCTATTGCATAAAAAAGCAGGGAGATGAAAATTGAGACAAAACACGTATTACGAGTTTTATCCATTCATGCGGCAGGCGCGGACCGGGCGCCTGCCGGATAAATAAACTGTGCGCTCATTACTGTGAAATCGAGTGAACAGAAAAAGGAAAATAACAGGGTTTTAAAACCCGTTCACTATAGAGATTACCACAGAGGGACAGGACAAACTTTATATCCGGAGTCTCTCTTTTTTATATATACAGGCAGCAAACTAAATGTAAAGGATGCAACAAGTTCCCAAAGGAGGTGGAACAAGTGGAAAATAAAAGAGATTACTATGAAGTGCTTGGCGTAAGCAAAGAGGCAGACAGTTCGGCAATTAAAAAAGCCTACCGGAAACTGGCGAAAAAATATCATCCGGACACCAACGCCGGTAATGCAGAGGCAGAAAAACGATTCAAAGAAATCTCGGAAGCCTATGCAGTACTGGGAGATGAGGAAAAGAAAAAATTATACGATGAATTCGGACATATCGCCTTCGAGCCGGGATTCAATGCGGATGCCGCGAGAGCACAGAAACAATATGGATATGAAAACTTCGGCGGTGATAACAGCCAGAATGGTTATCGGGAGTACCATTTTAACGGATCAGGTGGAGATGACATCTTTGGGGATCTGTTTGGAAACATGTTTCACCGGGGAGCAAAAGGCGGGAATTTCCACAGCGAAGGATTTCATAACGGCAGCGGTTTCTATCAGCAGTTCCATCAGAGAGAAAATGATGGGTTCTATGGTAACCATGGATTTCACGAAACTTATTCCGGAAAAGGGGAGAATCTGGAAGCAGAGATTTCGCTTACCTTTGATGAGGCTGTATTTGGCTGCGACAAGATGATCACATTGCAGGAAGCAGGAGGCAACCGCACTTTGAAAGTGCATATTCCTGCGGGAATCGATACCGGACAGAGCGTTCGGCTGCGTGGAAAAGGTCATCCGGGAATCGGAGGCGGTGAACCTGGCGATCTGCTCCTGAAAGCAAAGGTCGGAAGAAAACCGGGATACGAACGGAAAGGCGCCGATGTCTACACCGCGGTCAGTATCCCATACACAACCGCCGCTCTCGGCGGAGAAGCCAGAGTATCTACATTATACGGGGATGTTAGTTGTAAGATAAAAGAAGGGACTCAGTCGGGCAGCAAGATCCGGCTGCGTGGAAAAGGAATTGTATCCATGAAAAATCCGAACGTCCACGGCGACCAGTACGTCACCGTTCAGATCCAGGTACCCCGTCACCTGAATCAGCAGGCACGCCGGAAACTGATGGAATACAAACAGGCTTGCGGATAAAAAAAGCAGACAGGAATAACTTTGAACAGTTGTTACTGTCTGTTTTTTGTGTACATTGCATACAAAAATGAATCTAATGAAGCAATTTTGAATTACGTGAACAACAAGTCAAAAACCATAAGATCTGGTTTACAAAACTTTGCTTGTGAGCTATCCTATAGAAAGAAAAGTAAGATTCCGAGAGTACATTAAGACGATCAGGAGGAAACAACATGGTAGGTCCGGAAGGAACAAAACGAATATCTAAAACAGATACATACCTGAATGTAGCCGAAGCATTTGCCTATCGAAGCACCTGCATCAAACGAAAATACGGTGCGGTGATCGTAAAAGATGATGTGGTAATCTCCACCGGCTATAATGGATCCCCGCGTGGCTACGACAATTGTTGCGATATCGGCGAGTGTCCGAGAATCAAACTGGGTATGCATCAGGGAGAGGGGTACGGTCTTTGCCGTGCGATCCATGCGGAGCAGAATGCATTACTGAACTGTTCCCGCGAACAGACTATTGGTGCCGACCTCTACCTTGCCGGCATCAACCCCGGTGATAATTCTGTTCACCGCGCAAAACCCTGTCCCATCTGCTCCCGCCTTATCATCCAGGCCGGAATCAAAAACGTCTACCTTCGCGTAGGTGCCAAAGCCGGTGAGTATGAAGTGGTTCCGGCCAAAGATCTGGTGTGGCATCTGTAAAACAAAAATGATAACCGGAAAATAAAGACAGAAAAAGCCGCAAGGAAACAGTCCTGGCCAGTAAAGTTCAATGCCCCGGAAGCCCGCGATCCCTCCTCGGTGCGCGCGAACTTGTCGAGTACGAGTTTGAGACTACAGGCTCAAACCGAACGCAGACCTGAGCACGCACCGAGGAGGGATCGCGGGCTTCCGGGGCTCACAACATCCCCAACAAACCTTACTGCGGAATCCTTGCCTTATAATAAAGTGGCGACAACCCAAAATACTTCTTAAACAACTTACTGAAATGATAAGCATCCTCATATCCCACAGCCATCGCCACAGCCTGAATCGACTGCTCCGGGTTCTTATCCAGCAGTTCCCGGGCCTTTTGCATCCGCAGGCTGATCAGATAATTGATCGGAGTATCCCCTGTCTCACTTTTGAAAATCTTCGAAATATAAAAAGAACTCAGATACATATTTGCCGCGATCTGATCCAGCGAAATCTTCTCTTTATAATGTGTCTCCATATAATGCATAATCTGCTGAACCACATATTTCTTATTTACCGACTTGAACTCATACCGCGGTGCAAACTGACGTTTTACATCTTCCTCAAGTTCCTGTTTCTGATATCTGCAAAGCAGACAGATCACCTGAATCAGATAGGACTTCAGCATAAAATACCGCCCCGGCCGGCAGGTCTTCGACTCCTGTTCCATCAGGTTACATAGCCGAAACAACGGTTCTTTATAACTGTCCGGCAATGTTGTCAGCAACTGATAATTTTTGAAAAGAGGAAAATGTCCTCTGGTACATCCGGCAAATTCCACATTTGAAAAAGCCAGATAAAATTCCCGGGCAGAAGTTTCGGCTGCCGGAAGGCTCTGGTGATATGTTCCGGGATTCAGCAAAATCACGGACCCTTCTTCCACATCATACAGCTTCTCGTCTATACGAAATGTTGTTTTCCCTTTCAGTATAAACACAAATTCAATAAAATCATGACAATGATAATTCATCTCAGGCTCTGTTCGAAGCAGATTACAGCAGAACAGAAAGCGGGGATTGAGATCATTGTAAGTAAGATCATATACCGATGGTTCCATAAAAAATCCCCCTGTCATAAATATAATTTCAACGTAACTGTTCAGTACCTTCACAGTTACGAGCCAAAATGCATTTAAACGATAA